>Ga0233425_10003120_pt1 | contig 30945 bp, 31 predicted proteins | sample Watercolumn_Towu_2_FD_181712 | JGI IMG/M metagenome (GOLD analysis project Ga0233425, IMG submission 181712) | Freshwater microbial communities from Lake Towuti, South Sulawesi, Indonesia - Watercolumn_Towuti2014_140_MG | ecosystem: Environmental > Aquatic > Freshwater > Lake | place...
GAAATAGTCTCTGCATGCTTTTTCAGATGAAAACTTTGATTCAAATTCGGCGATTGTCCTGGGGTAATCTTCCATACCCCAATATACTATATCTTGTAGCTACTGGAGTCAATTGAATAGCCCTATTGAATTATTATCTTTTAGCGAAAAGCGAAAAGCCAAACGCGAAAAGCCAAAAACCGAAGACCGAAAACCGAAGACCAAAAAAAATGACCGGGAGGGGGAAGCCCGGTCATTTTATGGAGAAAGGAGAATATGGTTTGGGGTATACGGGGGTAACCTGTAATAGACATATGCACTATCGGTGCCAATTTTTTCAAAACGGCTGAGATTCAAGAATTATGCGGCTGAGCCGGGATTTCCCCGGAAAGGAAAAGGCCGGTTGCGGTTCAATTATTTGTACTGCGCTGGCGCTCGGAATCCAGGGAGGCGCTTTCTGGCGCTGGCCTCGATAATCTGAACCCGAAACCGGGGCAGGCCAAATATTTTAACCGCGGGCCAGCAAACCGGCTGCGGCCTCCAAAACCGAGGAGGGTGAAAGCTCCTGCATACAGCGGGGCTCCGGGCAGGCGATCTCCCGGGGCGCCGCGCAGGGCCCCTGGGGGCAAGGGCCCCGAAAAACCCGGACCCCATCTCCCCGGGGAGCCCAGACCAAAGGATCGGTGGGGCCGAAGAGGGCCAGGACCCCGGGCACGCTTGCAGCCGCGGCCAGATGAGTCAGGCCCGTATCCCCTCCCAGGTAGAGGCGGCAACGGGCCAGGGCCGCAGCCACTGCGGTCAAAGGGAGACCCGCCAGCAGGAGATGGTCCTGGGCCCCGGCCATTCCTTGGAGATAGGGCAGAATGGCTGCCTCCGCGGGCCCCGCCAGCCAGACCACCCGCAATTTATATTGCCAGGCCAGGTCCCGGGTGACTTCGTAGTAGTGGGCCAGGGGCCAGTTTTTGCACGGATGGCCGGTCCCCGGAGCCACCGCCAGGAAGGGGCCGGGGCCGGATATCCCCGGCGTTTTTTCTTGCCAATCCTCACCGATAACCAGGCCGAACGGCTCAAGAGGCACGGATACCCCCAGGCCCGCCAGATGCCCGGCCAGGCAGGCCCCCACCGGCTCCTGCCCGGACGTGGGCCAGGAAGGGAGCCAGGCCACTGCCGGGACCCCGGCCTCGGCCAGACGGGACAGCAAAGTAGGGTGGGGCCGGGGACTGAAGACCAGGGCCAGTTGGAAGGCTTGGAGACGCTCCGTCAGTCGCGACGGTAAAGTAGAGTCGGACGCGAACAGGGGGGACCACAAGGCCTCGGCGCTGTCCCAGACGGTTTCCAGGGAGAGGGTGGGGGCCAGCAGGCGCCAACGTTCCGGATGCCCTGCCGCGATAATTCCGGCCCGGGGATAATGGCGGCGGATGGCCATCAGCGCCAGCCCCGCCAGGAGCAGGTCGCCCAAGGCCCCCTGGTGCCAGATGAGGATTTTCTGCACTGACTCCGGCGGCGGTAGTTCAGTCGCTAACATTTTTTTAGCATATAAATTTTTTGCTGCTGAAACCAGAGGCTCGGCTCCCAAGTTTTCCTAAAAGGGTTTAAGAGGATGGTGGAGGGGCCTCAGAGATAACTCTGTCATATCTGCTTTTAACCGGGCAGCTGATAAGTGGGAGGTTGGCAAGTCAGTCGCAGTTCTCGAATATTTTTTAACCGCAGGGTTCTATTCGTGCTATCATGCCACAGAAGAGGTGGGAGGAAAAAAGCCATGATTAATTTTCAACCAGTTGATGTTTGCGGAAAAACTATCGACGAAGTTTGGTTTCAACTTCTTAAGCAAGTTTTAATTTATGGACGTTCCTATAGGAAAGACGAAGGCTCTTTTGCAGGTGAGGAAATGCTTGAACTTGACAGGGTGAGCGGAACAATTTTTGAGCCTTTGCAATATAATGTGTCTGGAATTCGTAAACCTCTGGCTGTAACTGTTCCTGGCGGGGTCGATGCCCCCACTACGGATGAGTACATAGAGAAGTATTTTGTGGAATATTTGATGGACTCAAACCTGCCCCCAACTGAGCATTATCGTTATTCAACCTTTATTACCGGAGGCCGTTATACTTTGCCCAAATTGGATTTATTAATTCCAGACCGGCCTTCTTGGTATTCATCGGATGATGTTACCGTGAAAGTACCTAATCAGATTCAATGGTGCATTGACCACTATAAAACCAAGGGATTTCACAACAATCATTGCCTCATTCAGCTGGGCTATCCAGAATCAAACCTGGCCTATGATAAGCCGTTTGAAGATGAAACTGAACGTGGAACAAGCCCATGTTTGCGCCTTATTGACACCAAAATAGTGAAGGATTCAGACGGAGAGTTTTATCTTTGTTTTTATGTAACTTTCCGGTCTTGGAATTTGTGGGGTGGCTGGCCCACCAATATTGGCGGTTTAGCCCTTCTCATGGAGTATATGGCCAACGAACTTGAAGTTAATCCTGGGCCATTGAGTTTCAATTCCAAAGCCATGAACATTTATAAATTTCAATGCACTTCGTTAATGAATCGGGTGGGAACTTTGGAGTAGGGAGGGGCAATAAACCGGCTTTTGCGCCCAAAATGCTCCATACACGCTTCCACTCTCAGATTAGACAAGGTTGATAAAAAACAGTTCGGGTGGGAAACCTTCATAACACCAATTTCGATCTCCGGATCATATCCGTAACTAATTGCTTTTTTAAAGAAGTTACGGATATGGCAAGGTATACGCCGTTTGCCAAGATTATTGCCAATGCCCTTTTGCCTTAGTTAATTGCAAACCTGAAAGCATCTATTATCAAGAAATAAATTTTTGCAGCTATCTTTCTGATAATCAGCATGATTGCTGGTATGCCGTGCCACCCCGCTGACCGCGGCAAGCAGACCGCCCTTTCCCCCATAACCTCCAAGACCCACTGGCACGATGCCAAAGGCGACTCCAGCAGGTTGCGCTCCGGTACCAGCTTGAGTAGGGGAACAGCGATACACACCCCGCCATGATTAGTGGCGGTAATCAGGGATTGGCGTCCAGGGGATAAGATAGGAATGGAGGTGTGGGGGCAAACCTGAGCCCTAACCCATCAATACAGCAGCAGGTTCAGGAACGGCAGACCTTGGCTCGGCAGGCTGAAGACCAGGAGACGGGCATCCGTCACATAGAGCTTGCCGCCGCCAATGGCTAGAAAATTGGGATAGTTAAATTGCCCATTGCCGGGGCTGAAGCTGTTCCAGGTGGCGAGCTGGTTGCCGTTGTGGTCGAACTTCCGAATGAAGTTGCCGTTATGTACCGCCACATAAAGGTTCCCTTGGCCGTCCAGGGCTACACCCGTGGGAAACGGACCGGCAGCATACCAGGGGGAGAGCAAGTTGCCATTGGCATCGAACCTTTGGATGGCGTTATGGCCTGAATCCGCCACATAAAGGTTCCCCAGGGTATCTAAGGCTACGCCCCGAGGATAAAAGTTGGTTATCGAGGCCCCCCAATTGGCAACCAGGTTACCGCTCGAGTCAAACTTCTGGATGCAATGATTGACTCCATCCGCCGCGTAAAGGTTCCCCAGGGCATCTAGAGTTAGGCCCACCGGATAAAAGTTTGGTACTGAGGCCGCCCAATTGGGGACCAAATTACCGCTTGAGTCGAACTTATAGACGCAAGAATGGCCCACATCCGCGGCATAGAGATTCCCCTGCCCGTCCAAGGCCAGGCCGACAGGTTGAAAAGCGAAGATGCCGGTGCCCCAGTTGGCCAGCCAGTTACCGTTGGCGTCGAACTTTTGGACGCGATTATTGGCGTTATCAGCGACAAAGAAGTTCCCCAGGGCATCCACAGCGATGCCTTGCGGATTGGCGAATTGCCCGTTCCCAGTAGCCCACATGCCCCAGATCGACACAAAAGAATAGCTGGAGTTGAATACCTGGAGCCTGTAATTATAGGTATCCGCCACGTAGATGTTGCCGCTGGGGGCCACCGCCAAGCCCTGGGGCTGAGAAAATTGTCCGTTAGCGCTGCCGTTGCTGCCCCACTGGGTGATGGGTTGGCCGTTGCCGTCGAATACCAGGATTGCATTGTTAGTCCGGTCCGCCACATAAACGTGGCCGCTGGTATCCGCCGCCACGGCCCAGGGCAGGTTAAATTGCCCGCCCCATTTGGTGACAAATTGGCCGTTGGCGTCGAACTTCTGAATACGCTGATTATAGGTATCCGCCACGAGGATGTTGCCATAGGCGTCCACCGCCACCCCGCAGGGAGCGCTGAACTGGCCGTCGCTGGAGCCGGGGCCCTGAAGGCCCAGCAGGGTGGGATTTTGGCCATCGGAGTTAAACACCTGGATGCGGTTATTACCGTAATCTGCCACGTAGACTTTGCCGTTGAGGTCCACCGCTGTGCCCATGGGGGTGTTGAACTGCCCGAGGCCGGAGCCGCTGCTGCCCCAATGGGTGACATATTGCCCGTTGGCGTCGAACTTCAGGATGCGGCTACTGCCGGCATCCGCCACGAAGACATTGCCCGAACTGTCCACGGCCACGCCGTACGGAGTGTCGAACCCCACAAACTTGCTCAGGAGTTGGCCGCTGGGGTTGAACTTCATGATGCAAGTATCATAATCCTGCGCCACGTAGACGTTCCCCTGGCCATCCACCGCCACGGCGTAAGGTCGCATGTAACAATAGGTGAATTGCGCGGTATTCTGAGGCAGCAGCAGTTGCAAATTTAGGGTATCGGCGGCTGCCGCGGGGACCACGGTCGAACCTATTAAAAATATTGATAAAGCTAAAGCTATCCAGGTCTTAGCCATGGTGATCATAACAGGCCCCTCCCGTCAGGCCACTTCGGGTTTTTTGCATACGGTTGAGATGATTCCTAAATAGCAACGCAATGCCCAAAATTTTATCTATACAAAAATAGGCAAAGAAGTCAACAAGAATTCCCTGATTTTATAAAAGAAAGGATCAGGCGGGATTGAGGCGATAGGAGAGTCGTTCCGAAGACATCTAAGGGGAAGTAAACAACTAATCAAGAAGGCGTGGGGGCGAACCCGCAGGTCCGCCCCTACGGCTCACCCCCCAAAGACCCGCGTGAAGATGGTATCCACGTGGCGCGGGCAGCGGTAAAAACCACCTCTTCCCTGACGAAGGGCGAAGTTTTGAAGAAGGATTTTTTCCAAATCCACTTTCTTTCATCCTGCGTTCTCTCCCCCATGTGGAAGAGGAGTCCATTATTGGTCTGCTCAGAAGCGGCGATTACTGCTATTTATCTATTATTTCAATAAACCATATAACTATTCTATATTTTATTGATAGCGCCTAGGTGGGGAAGTTGGAGGGGGCCAAGGCCCCTCCCTTCCCCAAATGATATTTTCACCCCTCCTCCGCCAGGCGCTTAGCGGTGCGGGTGTGGAATTGTCCTTGGTCCTGGGCGTCCAGCAGGGCCAGGGTGTCTTCAAAGAGCTGCCGGTTCAGGTCCCGCTCCGGCGCGGCTCCGGCCAGCAGGTCCAGGACCGCGGCGACGGTGTCCTCTGCGGCCTCCAATTCAGCCAATAAGTTTTTGGCCTGAGCGGCCTCCACCCGGTGCAGCAGGACTGCGGCCAGGACCACCCGGGGGTCGCCGCCTTCGGATTTGAGCAGCTCCAGGGCATAGCTCATCCCCTTTTCAGTGCGCTCCCAGTCGCCTGAGTCGTGCAAATGGGCGTGCACCAGTTCCGCCAGGTGTTCCTTAAAGGTCTGGGCGGCCTTTTTTTCCTGCATCAGCTCGGGCACGCACTTTTCCGCGTACTGGCACCATTCGGCGCAGCCCAGGGAGATCTTGGGATTATAGAACATGTGGCCGCACCAGGCGCAGCGGCGGCGGGCGTCATCCTTGAAAAACTCGATGTCGGCCCCGCACTTGGGGCATTCCGCCACAAAGATGTCGCCGGGCTTCCAGAAGCGGGTATCCTGACCGGGGCACTTCATCTGTTCCATGGCTCAAAGCCTCACTTTCCCTTGACCTTTTGCTGCTGCAGCAACTCACCGGTGGTCGCCAGGGTGCAGATGGTGACCGGCAGCGCCTTGCCGGAGGCTTCCAAGGCCTGGCGCACAATCTGGACGATGCCGAAGCAGCAGGGGACTTCCATGTTGACGATGGTGATTTCCTTCACGTCGTTTTGCTTCAGGATTTCCGTCAATTTGCCGACGTGGGCCTCGACGTTGTCGAACTTGGGGCAGCCGCAGACCAAGGCCCGGCCCTGGAGGTAGCGGGAATGGAAATCTCCGGCGGCGAAGGGGGCGCAGTCCGCGGCCACCAGCAGGGCGGCGTCCTTGAGAAAGGGGGCCTTGGGTGACACCAGGCTCAGTTTGATGGGCCAATGGCCCAGGGCCGAGGCGCCGCCTTCCGGGACCGCCAGGGGCCGCTGAAATTGCTGCATACGGCTTCCCGGGCAGACAAAGGGTTCAGGCCCGGGCGCCGAAGCCGGATGCGGGGCCGGGGCCGCATGATGTGACTGATCCGCCGGGGACCCCGGAGCCGGACCCACGAAGGCCTCGGCTTCCCTTTCTTCAATGATCAAAGCCCCCTGGGGGCATTCCCCTAAACAAGCCCCCAGGCCGTCGCAGAACTGGTCGGCCAGCAACTGGGCCTTGCCGTTCACGATCTGGATGGCCCCTTCCGCACAGGAGGGGACACAGAGGCCGCAGCCGTCACATTTTTCTTGGTCGATACGGACAATGGCGCGTCGTTCCATGGTTTGGTTTCCTTTTCCGAAAGGGCCGGCATCTCTCCGCCCTGATTTAATTATAAAATAATCTGAAAGGCCCCGCAGCCCCATGACTTAAGTCAAAGGGGCAAAGGAATGGACAGGATTTTTTAAGGGAGGGATTTTTTTTAGGGTAGTTAAACTGCGATTTCTATTTTCCAGGCCGGCGCGGGAGACTCATGAAGGGTCCGCCGCAGCACGAGAAAGATAAGGCCCATCAGTACCAGGGGAGTGAGTTGCACACCGGTGGCCTGGGCCAACAGAGGCATGCCCACCGGAGCTATCCAGGCCAGGAACAGCAAAGTCTTCTCCCCCGGCCGCCAGCCCCTGGTGTATCCTTCCCATCCCAGCCAGGCCATGGGCAGCGCCAGGATGGCCAGATCATAGACGTAACCATGGGGGGGAAACAGGAGAATGCCCAGGACCAGCATGGCATTGCGCAGGGGTGGGGGGGATTCCCGCCTCCAGACCCAGACGATCAGACCGGCCGCGGCCAGCATGGTGGCGCCCTGCAGGATGCGGGCGCTGGCCACGCCGGCTCCGCTTAACTGTACTGCTGCAAAAACGGTGGGCATCATGTGCGCCAGATTCAGTCCGCCGGTCTCCAAAATCTTCATGGCCTTGGGGATATGGTTCACGAAGGCCGCCCATACCTGGGGACCCAGCGCCAGAGAAGTGGCCAGGATGAGTGCTCCGATTCCCGCCAGCATGGCCAGCAGCGCCCGCCAGCGGCCTCCCGCCGCCAGAGCCAGCGGCACCAGCACCGCCAGATGGGGTTTATAGGTCAGGAGGGCCAGCAACAGGCCCGCCAGCCAGGGGGAACGATCCAGCAGCAAAAGGCCTCCTCCCAGGAAAATGGCGGAGAGAAAGCCGTTTTGGCCGAAAAAGAGGTTCTGGAAGGCCCCGGGGAAGGCCAGGGCAAACCAGAGCACCCGGGGATGGGGGGCAATGCGGTGGATAATGAACAGGTAGCCGGCCAGGGTGGTGGAGAGCCAGACGGCCAGGGAGGGCAGATAGGGCAGCACCCCGAAGGGGAGCAGCAACAGCAGGTAGCTGGGAGGATAAGGCCAGGGCACATTCAGGTCAACCCCGAAATGGGCCATTTCCACTGCGTGGATCCTGGCAAAGTCGTAAACCGCGGCCGGGTCGCCGCCCAGCACCAGGGAGGCGGCGGCCCAGCAATAAGAGAAATCCGGACCGATGGGATGGCCTGAGCGGGGGGCATAAGCAGACTTGGCGATGATCCAGGACGCCCACATGCTCAGAAAGATGGCCAGGCAAAGGGGCGGGAGGATAAAGAACAATTTTTCCCTCACCCAGGGCCAATTAACTTTTAGATTTCTCATGAGATTTCCTTCGAAGCCGGCAGGTTTGGACCAGGAAGGGCGGGGATGTCTCCCGGCGTCATTGTCGGGCCATGAGTCCGGTTCTCCGGAAGTTCGGAGGGAGACCCTCGGGCCGCCCGCCGCCAAGCCAGAAACAGGAGAGCCCCCAGGACCAAAGGGGCCGGCTGCACGTGGGTGATTTGGGCCACACCGGGCGCCGCCAGGGGGGTAAAATAACCCAGGATCAGAAATGCCTTCTCCCCGGGCAGCCAGCCCCGGGTGTATCCTTCCCACCCCAGCCAAGCGAGAGGCAAGGCCAGGATGGCCAGGTCGTAAATGAAGCTATAAGGGATGAACATAAGAATTCCGAGGGTAAGGACGGCATTACGGATGGCGGGACCCAAGCCGCGCCGCCAAACCCAAAATACGGCGGCAACGCTGGCAAGCATGACTACCCCATGCAGAACCCGGGCAGTCATCAGTCCGGCTCCGGCAAAGATCAAGGCCGAGAAGACCGAAGGCATTTTGTAAATTAGGAGAAAATCACCGGTTTCCAGCCCTTTTACCGCCATGGGGAGGTTCGTTAGAAAACCCTCCCAGGCTTTAACCCCGAAAACCAGAATACTCACCGCAATAAACACCACAGTGGTAACCGCCATAGACAGTAAAGCCCGCCAATACCGCCCCGCCAGCAGGGCCACCGGAATCAATGCCGCCAAATGCGGCTTATAGGTCAGGAGGCCGAACAGAACCCCTGCGGCCAGAGGATAGCGATCCAGGGCCAACAGCCCTCCTCCCAGCAGCAGTGACGATAGAAAACCGTTTTGCCCGAAACCGAGATTTTGGAAGGCGCCGGGGAAGGCCAGGGTCAGCCAAATGATTCGGGGGTGGGGGGCAATGCGCCTGATCAACCAGAGGTAGCCGCCGCCGGTGGCGGCCAGCCAGAGGGCCAGCGAGGGGAGGTAGGGCAGCAGGCCGAAAGGGAGCAGCAATAACAAAAGGGTTGGCGGATAGATGAAAGGATAGGAAATGTCACGGTCAAAAACCCTTAGTTCTACAGCCCGCAAGCTAGAAAAATCGTAGGCCGCAGCCGCATTTCCCTTGAGAGCCAGGGAGGAAGCGGACCAAAATAAGGAATAATCGCCGCCGATGGGATTGCCGGAGCGGTCCAGCAGACCGGGTCCGGTGAGGATCCAAAACCCCCACATCAACAAGTAAAGACCCACCAAAAGGGGCAGGGAGATGGTGAGAACCCTGGATAACAGCCAGGGCCAATCCGGTTTGCCGGCTCTCATAGGTCATCCTGCCGCGTCCCGGGGTTGATCGGCATTATTGGCGCCCCCAAGCTTTAATACCCCGGTCGGCCTTAATAGACAAAGTAGATGCGGCAGGCCCGATCCAGGTTTTCCCGGGTCAGTGCAGGGGCTACCTGATTGAAGGTGCTGTAATCGATAATTTGTTCCAGCAGGTCCCGGGGATGGCAGGCATCCATGGAGCGCTGGGTTTTCTCATAGAAGTCTTCCAAAAGGTAATCTACCGCGTCCTGATTGAATTCTATCTGATACTGCCGGCAGTTGATTTTGAAGATCTCCAGGAATTGCTCCCTGGTGACATGGGTCACCTTCACCTTGGAACGGATGCGCCTGAGAAAGGCGCCGTCCACCAGGGTGCGGGGCTCCAGGTTGGTGGCGAAGACCAGGAACTGGTCAAAGGGGATGGAGAACTTGTGGCCGGTATGCAGGCAGAGGAAATCCTGGCGGTTTTCCAGGGGGATGATCCAGCGGTTGAGGAGTTCCTGGGGGGACATCTGCTGCCGGCCGAAGTCGTCGACGATGAACATGCCGTTATTGGCCTTCAGTTGCAACGGGGCCTCGTAATACTTCAAGGTAGGGTTGAAAGCCAGGTCCAACATGGCCAGGGTCAGTTCGCCGCCCACCAGGACCGCGGGGCGGCGGGTTTTCACCCAGCGGCGGTCCGTCATCTCGAGCCCGGCTTCGCCCGCCGCCGGATGGGAGAGTTCGTCAAAGACGCGGATCACGTTGCCTTCCACGTAAAGGGCGTAAGGGACGAGAATGGTATCGTCCCACATCTTCCCCATCCTTAAGGCAATGGTGGTTTTGCCGTTACCGGGGGGACCGTAGAGAAACAGGGGTTTGCCGCTGACTGCGGCTGGTCCCAGCAGCCCCAGGAGGTCCGGGGAAATTATCAGGTCCCGGAAGGCTTCCTGCAACCGGGAGGGAGTGACCTTGCCCAGCTTGATGCTCTGTTGCCTGACCTGGTGCCAGTAGTCTTCGAGACTCACCGGCGCCGGCCCCACATACGCGTCATACTCCAGAAGCTGGCCTGCGCGCCTTTTGCCCCCTTCGGTGAGGGCATAGCGGTTGGCCAGGCTCAAGGGGTTGGCCACCGGCCGCAAGGCGTCCGGTCCCCGTACTTCCACGTATTTTTCCTTACGGAGATAATCCACCAACTGGTTGACGATGGTGGTGGGCAGCCGCAGGCGGTCCACCAGATCGCCCAGGACGAAAACATCCAGATAAAAGGTGTGTTTTAAAGTGAGATTGGCCAGGAAGATTTCCGGCACCCCCACCTCCTTGAGAGATTGGGGCTGAGGCCGGTGGAGCCAGGGGGATTCTCTCCCCGGTTTGTCGGCGGCCGCCGCAGTCTGTAAAATCATGGTCCATCAGCCTCCCGGTCCGGCAAAAGTGGCCTAAAGGAATACTCTCAGAAAATCGGCTTGCTGCCGGTAAAACTTTAAACCCGGACTCCGGGGCATCCGGTAGGGGCATTAAGCAACTATAAGTTCTTGGGACCATGTCTAAATATCTAATTAATACAATGAGATATTCCATATGGCTGGCATTTTTCCCGGACAACTGCAGGGGAAAGGGATCTTCTCCAAAATTTTCCTGATAATTATCTGGAAAAATTTTTTTCAGGATTATTTAAGCCCGTGGAAAAACCTGCCGATAAGAAAACCAGAAAACGGAGGCCACCGAGAAGGGCAAACTGCCCGAAAGGGCAGGACGCAAAGTCACCGGCCTAAAACCTCAGGGTCAGGGCAGCGGGACTGCCGAAGTGGACGCCACAAAGAAAAATGCTTGGGTGACATTCCTAAGCCGATCTTTGGTGAGCTCGGTGAGCCGGTAACTTCTCCAAAGGAGGTGAGCGCTAAACAATCCTTAATCCATGCTCTCAACTGGAATGGTCCTGAATGAACCGACACACTGCACCAGACTCGCTACACAAAATTTGCAAGGAGAAAAAAATGAAGAACCTGCTCACCAAAGTCAAGAATTTCATCCGTGAAGAAGAAGGCGCCAGCGCCGTGGAATATGGCCTCTTGGTCGCTTTGATTGCTGCGGTCATCATCGGTTCGGTAACCCTGTTGGGCAATAACCTGAGCACCATGTTCAGCAATGTCGCCGGGAGTATCGGCACCGGCAGTTAAGGCGCTCTGACCATCTAGGGATGCAGGGAACGGGCCCCTGCTGCTCAGAAACCGGGAGTGGCACGGGGCCTGTTTCCTGAGTAGGGCAAGCATGTTCCCGGAGGGAATTATGAAGAGCGCTGATCGTAGCCAAAGGGGCGCCAGCGCGGTGGAATTTGCCCTCGTCGCCCCCCTGTTCGTCGCCTTGCTCTTTGCCATTGTGGAATTCGGGATGATTCTTTATACCAAGGGCATGTTGACCCATGCCGCCCGGGAGGGGGCCAGGTACGGCGTGGTATTTTGCACTCCCCGGAGGACCACAACCGAAATTAGCACCGAAGTCCGGAAATATCTAAACCTCTCCGGTCTGACCGACGACGCCAACGTGACGGTCACCGGGGCAGGGGGCGCCAGCGGCAGCGCTTTGACCGTAGGTGTGGCTTACACCTATAAGTTTTGCGTCTTACCCCAGAATATTAACAATTATTTGGCCGGCAAAATGGCGGACCTCAACCTGACGGCCACTACCATCATGTATATGGAGTAATAGAATATGCGTCGCTTACCTCCCTGGCTGTGGCTTCTGATGGCCCTGGTCTTCGGGGCCACCGCCACCTTCATGGCCCTGGGTTGGATGAAGTCCCAATCCCAGCGGCAGGTGGAGCAGGCCGCCAAGGTGCCCACGTCTCCGGTGGTGGTGGCAACCAAGGATATTGAGGCGGCCAACCCCTTAAGGGCTGAGCATCTTAGCATAGTGCAATGGCCCCAGGCAACCTGTCCCAAAGGCAGCTTCGGCAGAGTGGACCAACTGACCGGACGGGTGGCCACGCTGCCCATGAACGCCGGAGAACCCGTCCTGGAGCCCAAGCTGGCGCCCCAGGGCACCCCTGCCGGCATGGTGGCCCTGGTCCCTGCCGACAAGCGGGCCATGACCGTGAAAGTGGACGAAGCTTCCGGAGTGGCCGGCTTCATCATCCCCAACAACCGGGTGGATGTGATCGCCGCCATCAACCGGGGAGAATACAGCAACGATCCGTTGGCCAAAATAGTATTGGAAAATGTGCGGGTGCTGGGCACCGGGCAGAAGATTGTGGAAAAGGATCCCGACGGCAAACCCCATATCGTGCCCACCGTCACCCTGGAGGTGACGCCTGAGGAAGGGGAGCGCCTGGCCCTGGCGGCCCAGGAAAGCCATCTCTGCCTGGTGCTCCGGAGCCAAAAGGATGAAAATCCCACGGAGACCCAGGGGGTTAAAACCTCCAAGTTATTCAAGGCCGTGGGGGAGGGACCGGAAACAACCACCGGGCCAGTCGTGCAAATCATCCGGCGCCAGAAGGTGGAGGACGTGAGCTATCTGGATTCTTCGCGGCCGCTCGCGAGGAAGACACAACCCCAGGATCAGGGCAGCCGTCCAGGAAATAAAGAACCGGTGCGCTCCACTCCATCAAGTTCACCGCCTCTTTGAGAATAATAAGGAGCGCCGGCGTCAGCAGTCCGTGAGCTTCTGATGGATCATTGCCGCGGCCGATCCACCCCAGGGATGGAACGAGGAGATGGCCATTCGATTTTCTCTCTACTACCATTCCAAAGAGAATGGGGAGTATCTTCAGAAGATCATCAATACTTCCCGTCAAGGGATGTTGGTGGATACCCAGAGTTTGACCAATCTGCCCGGGCGGGTGAACTCCGGGACCGACGTCGTTTTTCTGGAATACCAGGAAGACGACGCCAAGCTCGACCGCTGGATCGAAAAGACTGCGGCTGATCCGAAAAGCCCCTCCATCTTTCTGTTTTTGCACGAAATCACCACCAACAGCCTCTGGAAGGCCCTGCGGCTGGGAGTCAAGGAATGTTTTTCCTTCCCGATTCGCGTGGAGGAATTTCAGGAGGCCCTGGACCGGCTGCCCACCCCGGATGCCAGCCTGGAAGTGGCAGAAACCACCCGGGTGGTTTCTTTCCTGGGGAGTAAAGGGGGAGTGGGCAACACCTTCATCGCCACCAACGTCGCCCACCTGCTGGCCCAGGAGCAGAAGGGACAGGTGCTGTTGATGGACCTGGACCTGCGTTACGGGCAGGTAATTTATTTTTATGATGTCCAGCCTAAGTATAACGTCATTGACGTGATAGAAAATTTTGAGCGCTTGGATAAAACCTATCTCCAGGGCCTGTTCCACTCCTATGACAAGTTTCTCAGCATCTTGCCGGCCCCCTCGAGACTGGAGGAAGCGGAAGCGGTCACCGGGGAGCATCTGGAAAAAATCCTGCGTTACCTGAAAAATTCCCGTCTTTTTAGCTGGATCCTGTTGGACTGCTGCCACCAGATGGACGAAGTCACCTTAAAGGCGTTGGAACTTTCCGACGACATTCTGTTGGTGACCAACCCCAGTATACCCGCACTCTCCAATGCCAAGAAGTTATTGGAATTGCTCCAATTGTTGGACCTGGGAGGGGTGCGGTCCGAGGTAATCCTCAACTCCTGGCAGAAACGGGGAGATTTGGGGGAGGCTGAGGTGGTGAGCTTCCTGGGGCGGGAAGTCACCAGCAAGATTACCTTCGATCCCCAGCAGGTGGGACGCTGCATCAATGAGGGGCGACCCATGGGGGAATTGGCGCCTCGCCACACCGTCTGTCAGGAGTTGAAGGCGATTGCCGGCAGACTGCTGGGAGATGAAGGCAAGAGCGCCGGTTCCGGCCTGAAGTGGATCAAGCGTTTGGTAGGGAAGAGTTAGCTATGGGAATCATGGCCCGTATTCGGGAGCGAGCCCCGGCGGCGGACCGGGGGATGGCCGCCGGCCGCGGCGACGACCAGAAAGAGAGCGCCTTTAATGAATTGAAAGGGAAGATTCATTACCGGCTCATCAACCTCCTGGATCTCTCCCGCCTGGCGGACACGGAAGATAAGCTGCTGCAGGAGGATCTGCGCCGGGGCGTGGATATCATCCTGGCGGAAGAAAATCTGGCCCTGCCCCTGCCGGAAAAAGACAGGTTGTGCAAGGAGATCCGGGACGAGTTGTTGGGCTACGGCCCCCTGGAACCCTTGCTTCATGACCATACGGTCAACGATATCCTGGTGAACGGCTACGATCAGATCTTCGTGGAGCGCAAAGGCAAATTGGAGCGTTCCTTCATCCGTTTTAACGACAACGCCCACCTGCTGAAAATCATCGAGAAGATCGCCACCGGGGTGGGCCGCCGCATTGACGAATCTTCTCCCATGGTGGACGCCCGCCTGCCGGACGGGTCCCGGGTGAACGCCATTATCCCTCCCCTGGCCCTGGACGGGCCGTCGCTCTCCATCCGTAAATTCGCCCGGGACCCCATCCGGGTGCACAACCTGATCGGGTTCGGCTCCATTACCCAGGACATCGCCATGGTCTTGGAGGCCATGGTCCAGGCCCGGCTCAATGTCCTCATCTCCGGGGGCACCGGCACCGGGAAGACGACCTTTCTCAATGTGCTCTCCAGCTTCATCCCCAATGATGAACGGATCGTCACCATCGAAGATTCCGCGGAGTTGCAGTTGCAACAGGAACACGTCGTCCGCCTGGAGACCCGCCCCGCCAACCTGGAGGGCATGGGAGAAATCACCCAGAGGGATCTAGTGAAGAACGCCCTGCGGATGCGGCCGGACCGCATCATCCTGGGGGAGGTGCGCTCCGGAGAGGCCCTGGATATGCTCCAGGCCATGAACACCGGCCATGACGGCTCGTTGGCCACGATTCACGCCAACTCCCCCCGGGATGCCTTGACCCGCCTGGAAACCATGGTTTCCATGGCCGGCTTGAACATTCCGGATAAGGCCCTGCGCCACCAGGTCTCTTCCGCCCTGGACGTGGTCATCCAAATAGCCCGTTTGAGCGACGGCAGCCGGAAGATGATAGGCCTCCATGAAATCATCGGCATGGAGGGGGACGTCATCACCGTGCAGGAAATATTCGCTTATGAGCTGATGGGACTGGACGAGGAGCGCAAGGTGAAGGGCCGTTTCGTTACCACCGGTATCCGGCCCAAGTTTATGAAACGTCTGGAAGCCATGGGCATAAATCTTCCGAACCAGGTGTTCCGGGAGACGTTTTAAGGCGGTTTGCCGTTTCCGATTTTCGATTAAAGAGAAATTAACCCCGGTTTTTTCCGAGTCTGAGCCATGAACCACCGGCGAATAATAGTGACACTGATCTTTCTCTGCCTGGCCGTCTTGACCGGCGCGGCTGCGGGGGAGGAAGATTTATTGTCCCTGGGGATCACGGCTTATAAGGAAGGCCGGCTTGAAGAGGCGGTAAATTACCTGGCCCAGTATCGCCAGCAAAACCCGCCCTCGGAGAAGGCCTGTCAATACCATGCCCTGGCCCTGAATTCCCTGGGAAGGGCCGATGAGGCCATGACCGAGGTGGAGGGAGGGCTGGCCCGGCACCCCAAAAGTGTCGATCTCATCATCGTCCGGGGCAAACTGTTGGCGGGAATGGGCCATTATCAGGACGCCGCGGCGATTCTTTCCCGGGCCATCAAATTGGACCCCAAACGGGGAGAGGCCTGGAAGGAGAGAGGCGCGGTCCGGGCCAAAATGAATTTGCCGGCAGAGGCGGCAAAAGACTTGGACCAGGCGGTCCGATTGGCTCCCGAAGACCCGGAGACCTTTATTCAACGGGGATTGTTCAGGGTCGGCCAGGGCAAGCTTAAACCCGCGGAACAGGATTTCCAGACCGCCATCAAACTCCGCCCCGACCAGCCTGAGGCTTTTTTTCAACGGGGGACTCTCTTCTTCTATCATTGGGAGCCCAAGGAAAAGGAAAAAGCCCTGGCCGATTTCGAAGAGGCCTGCCGTCTGGGACATGCCGCCGGCTGCCAGGAAGTGAAGAAGATTAAGGCCCTGGATCAAGCCCAGGCTCCCCCGGAGCAAGAGCTGGAAATCCCGGTAATAGGCCACCAGGCTTCTCAGGAAGAACAGACCGCTGCGGCTACCGGCGCGACGATGAATTTCAAGCTGCCGGGTGGCGGCGAAACTTCGGTTCCCCGGGTGAAGATTAGCAGACCCCCGACCGCCCAGAAGCCGCCGAGGCATTCCTACACCCTGGAAAATACCATCTATCCTCTGTTTCGAGGGATCCCTTATCCTCTCATCCTCATCACCTTTCTCTGCTTCCTGTGCCTGGTGGAAGGGACCGTTTTGGCCTTGTCCGATACGGATCGGCGCCATCAACGGCGCCTGAAGAAGCGGATGAAATTCCTGGAGGACCTGGAAAAGAAGGGGCCCGCGGTCGAATCTTTATTGAAAGTTGACAAATTTAGCGGCATTCCCTGGATCCACCAGACTTTGAAAAGAATCCGGCGGCTGGAGCAGATCCAGACCTTGTTGAACCAGGCGGGGGTCAGTTGGTCGGTGGGCCATTTTGTGCTCCTCAGCCTCCTGTTATCTGCCTTGGGGTTCTGCCTGGGTTTCTTTAAATTCGGCCCCCTGGGAGGGTTGGCCGGCGGGGGGCTGACGGGTATTATCCCCACCTATTTATTGAAATTTAAGAAAAAGCAACGCCTTAAAAAGTTCGAAAAGCAGCTCCCCGAAGCCCTGGACTTGCTGGCCCGGGGACTGAAAGCCGGACATGCCTTTGCCTCCGGACTGCAATTGGTGGCCTCGGAAATGGAAAACCCCATCGGCATGGAATTTTTTAAGACCTTTAAAGAGTACAACCACGGCCTGGACCTGAATACCGCGCTGCAAAATCTTTGTTACCGCATGGACTTGAGAGATCTCAGGTATTTCACCACCGCGGTGATGATTCAACGGGAAACCGGCGGAAATTTGACCGAGATCTTGGAAAAGATCGCGTCCTTGATCCGGGAGCGGTTCAAATTGCGCAACCAGATTAAGGCCCTCACCGCGGAAGGCCGCCTCTCCGGATGGGTTTTAATGCTCATGACCCCGGCGATGGCGCTGATCATTCTGAAGATCAACCCCGACTATATCATGTTGTTGTACACTCACCCCCTGGGCCACATGATGGCTTTGACGGCGATGTTTTTCCAGGTCATGGGCATGCTTTGCATCCGTAAGATCGTGAACATCAAGGTGTAAGAGAAAATGCCTTTTGCCCCGCTGCTATTCGGTGTCCTGGTGGCCGCCTGTGTCGGCTCCCTGGCCTCTTTTTTCCTGTTGGGACGCTCCCGGGTCAAAGAGCGCCTGGGGATTCAAGCCAAACCGGAATTCCGCCGCCACGTGGACGAGGCCCCCGCGGTTTTGCCCCCCGCGCTGGTGGAAAAGTTCGAGAAAAAGCTGGGCATCCAAAAGGACAGCGGCAAGGCCAAGGAGCTGAAAAAGCTCATGGTGCGGGCTGGCATCTATAACGAGCGGGCGCTATCCATCTTTTTCGGGATGAAATTGGGATTGCCCCTGGCCCTGCCCATTTTAGTCATGCCCCTGATGTGGGGGCGGGGCTATAGCACGGTCCTCATGATCGGCATCAGCTATGTCTTATTTGCAGGGGGTTATTTTGCGCCCACCTTTATTTTGAAACGCCTGATAGAATCCCGCCAGAAAAAGATCCAAACGGCCCTGCCCGACGCCCTGGACCTCATGGTGGTGTGCGTGGAAGCCGGACAGGGGTTAAATGCCGCCCTGAAACGGGTTGCGGACGACTTCATGATGAGCTGCCCGGCCCTGGCCAAGGAGTTGAATCTGGTCAATCTGGAGATCAACGCCGGCCTGGAACGGGAGCAGGCCTTGCGGAACCTGGCGGACCGCACCGGCGTCGAGGATGTGGCCTCTCTTTGTTCCATCCTCATTCAGAGCGACCGCTTCGGCACCAGCGTGGCCACCGCCTTGAAGGTGCAATCCGACACCCTGCGCACCACCCGGCGCCAGAAATTGGAAGAACTGGCGGCCAAGACCCCGGTCAAGTTGATCTTCCCCCTGATCCTCTTTATTTTTCCGGCCATCATGGTGGTCATCCTCGGGCCTGCGGTCATCAGGATCATGGAAACCATCATGAAGAAATGACCGCAATCGCCTTTTCCCTGCCGGGGGAAGGAGCCGCGGGCCTACTTTTATCAATCATTGGGTGCGGTATCCCATGCAGGACCAGTTTGTCTCAGCTTATCTGGCAACCATCCGCCGCCGGGTTTGCAGCCCTGAGGGGGGATTTGCCGGCTTAGAGGGCGGCGGCTACCGGGCCGACGCCACGGCTTGGGCGGCAGTGGCCCTCGAAGCCGTGGGACAAAGCCCCGATTGGCTGACAACCGCCCGGGCCCGCCTCGAAGCCCAGCAACTGGCCGACGGCCGGGTCAGTCTTTCCCCCCAACATCCTGATGCCGTCTGGCTTACCCCCCTGGCCGTCCTCGCCTGGCACCAGGCCCGGGACTACCGGGAAGCCACGGATAAGGCCATCCGCTTTATGTTGGCCACTACGGGCCGCCACTGGCCGCGGAATCCGGATTTGCCCTACGAACATGATCCCTCCATCAAAGGGTGGCCCTGGATCACCGCCACCCATTCCTGGGTGGAGCCCACCGCCCTGGCGGTTCTGGCCTTGAGAATCAGCGGCAGGGGGGAGCACCAGCGGGTGGAGGAAGGGGTCCGGCTGCTGCTGGACCGGCAATTGCCCGGAGGAGGCTGGAATTACGGCAACACCAGGATCTTCGGCCGGGAGCTGTTTCCCTTTCCGGAGAGCACCGGAGTGGCCCTCAATGCCCTGAGAGGCGCGGCGGAACCGGCCCGGGTCCGGAAAAGCCTGGACTATCTGCATTCGCGCCTTAAGGAGGTGCGCACGCCGGTGGCCTTGAGCTGGGGATTGATGGGGCTGGCCGCCTGGGGGGAAGCCCCGCCGGAGGGCGGGCTGTGGATCAAGGAATGTCTGGCTAAACAAGAAAGATACGGCCCTTACGACACCGTCTCCCTGTCCCTGCTGCTGGTGGCCTCCCGGGCCCCCCAGGGGCTGGAGAGCGTATTCGCCAATAGGGGGAAATCGTGAACCATCAGGAAAGCCCCCGGCGCCGGGGCTGGACCCGGCGGGAATTCATCGGCGCCGCCCTGGCCGGTACGGCCGTGGGGCTGGCAGGCTATTTAAGCTGGCGCCGCTTCCTTCCCGAAGGCCTGCCCCGGCCCTTCAACCGGGAAAAGCCGGCGGAGACTTTTATCACCAGGGCGTCCGGCTACCAGGCGGATTTGGCTTCCCGGATTTTTAGCGGCTTGCGGGAGCTGGGGGTAACTCCCGGCGAAATCCGGGGGAAAAGCATCCTTCTCAAACCCAACCTGGTGGAGACCAGGCCGGGAGCGATCCATCTCAATACCCACCCCCTGGTGGTCCGGGCCGCGGCGGAGGCCTTTCTGCACCTGGGCGCGGCCCGGGTGTTGGTGGCCGAAGGCGTGGGCCACCGCCGGGACTCCCTCCTGGTTTTGGAAGAGTCCGGCTTGGCGGAAGTGCTCTATGAGGACCGGATTCCCTTCGTGGACCTGAATTTCGATACGGTCTTCACCGTGGCCAACGCCCATAAAGCCACCCGCCTGGCCACCCTCACCTTGCCCGAGACCCTGAAGCAGGTGGACTGGATCGTGTCTGTGGCCAAGATGAAGACCCACCACTGGGCCGGGGTGACCCTGTCCATGAAAAATCTGTTCGGGGTCATGCCCGGCAGCTATTACGGCTGGCCCAAGAATATCCTGCACCACGCGGGCATTGAAGGCTCCATTGTGGATATCAACGCGGCCGTCAAACCGCAACTGGCCATTGTGGACGGCATCATCGGCATGGAAGGGGACGGCCCCATCATGGGGACTCCCAAAGAAGCGGGAGTGCTGGTCATGGGCCGCAACCTCCCCGCGGTGGACGCCACCTGCGCCCGCATCATGGGCATCAATCCCCTCCGCATCCCCTATCTGGAAATGGCCGCCGGCCGCCTGGGGCCCATCCGGGAAGCCAATATCCGGCAACTGGGGGAATCCATCGCCGCGGTGCGGACGCCTTTTGCCCTGATTGACATCATCCCGGCACATCGGGGCATTAAATTATAACAGACTCAATTAATAATCTTCCCCGGAATTCCCGGCTTGGCCCAGTCATAGAAAAGGAAACGGGCATGCAGGGGAAACAGCCGGATACAGCCGTGGGACGCGGGATACCCGGGGACTATGCCTTCATGAATGAAATAGTCCAGGCCGATATGCAGCGCATGATCCATGGGGGCCTGGTCATATTTACTGGAGTTGTGAACCTGGTCCATCCTGATTACCACGAAGTTTTTTATCGGCATCCGTTTATAGGTTCCGGAAGAAATGGGAAAACAGTGTCTTAATTCTCCCCATTCATAAAGGCCGAGATATTGCTGGCGCAGATCAATCAGAATGTACTTTTCATGATTGGCCGCGCCCGATAAAAATTCCGGTAGAATTTTCGGTTCGATGGAATAGTCCAGGGGCACGAACATTTTGTTCTTATCGGTGCTCATGTTACCTGACCCGTTTACAGTCAATAGATAATGAGTTTTATTAATAAGAGCAATCCTGTCCTGAACCATAAGAGACTTTTTCTTTAAAGAAGGCACGGAATGGACAAATGTATTTATGGTTTCACCACTCTCCAGCATAACTTCTACGCAGGGCACGTCATAAACAATGGTTATCTCGCCGGTCGTCAGCCTTCCCTGTGCAGCCAATTCTTGATAGAGAGGATTATTTTGCTCCAGGTCTTGAGCCTGAATTGATGGACTCCAAAGCAATAATGAAATTACAGCACTACTAAGTAAAAAAATTACCTTCATAAGTTTCCACCCACTTTTATCGGCGCTGCTATGCTTAGCCCTGACCATATAGTAAATATAAGGATAAACAGGCGCCCGCGCAACCTTGGCCGCAGGGAATACCCCCCAATAGCCTGATAAGAAGATATATTTTGATGGAAACCTGGGCTATACTGGTTTCCGGAGGATGATATAGATATGCGGAAAAAAGCTATTTGGCGGTTCCAGAAAAGCTTCATGGTTCTCCTGGTTCTTTTTTTGCTGGGTTGCGCAGGTAACGGCGGCCCCCGGATTTCATCCGATCCGATGGCGCCAACTACCTACCAGCTTCTTGCCGGGGCGGGATTCAAACAGATTATCCCCATGAACTCGGACCAAAGGACCAAATTGTTGAACCTGCCCCAGAGGCAATTCCTTTTAATCAGTAAGGGCTCCAAGGCCTACTACATTTATGCCGACGCCAGCGGTTGCGGCTGCCTCTATGTCGGCAACCCGGGGCAATACCGGAACTTTCAGAGCATGCTGTCTCAGGCCCAGACCGCAGCCGAGGAGTACCAGGCAGCCGTCGACCACGACTCGGATTGGGACAATTGGGGTCCCGGCTGGTGGGGGGAGACGGGATATTTTGAATGATCCGGCAGGGTTGAATTAAAATCTCTGGATGAAGCCCTGCTGTTTATCGCCCGGTCTCCAGCCTGGGCTTGATGGACTTTTCCATGGGCCTGATGATCAGCTCCACCCGGCGGTTGGCCTGCCTGCCCTTCTCTTCGCCGTTGTCGGCCACGGGCCGGTACTCCCCGTAGCCGGCGGCCTCCAGGCGCGGCGGCTCCAACTGCTGTTCTTCGATGAAATAGCGGACCAGGGCCGCGGCCCGGCCGGTGGACAATTCCCAGTTGGAGGGAAATTGGGGGGTGTGGATGGGACGGTTGTCGGTGTGCCCTTCGATGGCGATCTGATTGGGGATGAGCTTTAAAATCCCGGCGAGTTTGGCCAACAACGGCAGGGCCTCGGGTCTCAACTTCGCCTGCCCGGAATCGAACAGCAGGAATTCCGGCAGGCGCAACACCAGACCTTTGCCGGTGTGCAGGAGGCGGACCTCCTCCTTGTCGAGCTGCTCTTTCAGGGAACCCCAGACGGTTTTAGTGATTTCCTCCATTTGGCTGGAGGGCGCGGCCCGCACCAGGGTGGCCCCCACCAGGTCGCCGCTGAGGCCGGCCGCGGTGTCTTTGTCCAGGCCGGAGTCGATGGGGAAGCCCCCCAGAAAAACGGGGGCGCTGAGGGCGCGGTTGATGGAATTCTGGGCCACCTGAAGTTTTTCGGCGTCCAGGCGGGAGATGGCATACATGGTGACGAAGAAGGCCAGCAGCAGAGTGATAAAATCGGCGTAGGACACCAGCCAGCGGTCGCGGTTGCCGCCGGCGGCCGGGCTACTGGGACGAACGCGCCGTAATCGCATGGGATTTGGCCTTCTCCGCGGGACGCGGGGGCAGACTTCTTACTTTATCACCGGGGAGGGTGGCCTGGGGAGGGAGATCCGTCAAAAAGCCCCGCAATTTTTCCTCGATGAGGCGGGGGTGGTCGCCGTGGGCCAGCCCCAAAATACCGAGGAGCATCATCTCCTTGACCCGCATGCGCCGCTGGTGCCTGAGGCGCAACTTGTGGCTGACGGGCAGAAAGAAGAGGTTGGCGGAGGCCACCCCATAGACCGTGGCCACAAAGGCCACCGCCACCCCGGTCCCCAGCTTGGCGGGTTCGGTCAGATGCTGCATCACCTGGATCAGCCCCAGGACCGCCCCCAGGATGCCGATGGTGGGGGCATATCCCCCCGCGGTGTCGAAGACCCGGGCCGGCGCCAGACCGGCTTCCTCCATCTGGCCCAGCTCCACCTCCAGGACGTCCCGGACCTTTTGGTAGTTGTGGCCGTCAATCACCAATTGCAGCCCCCGGCGAAAGAAGGGATCATTGATGCGAGGCAGGTCGGGCTCCAGCGAAAGCATCCCTTCCCGCCGGGCCCGGTAGGCGAACTCCACGATCCGGGCCAGGTAAGCCCGGCCGTTATCCTCCGGCTCCCGGAAGATCTGGTGAAATTCCCGCCACGCTTGACGTAGCTGCGAGGTGGGAAAACTGATGAAGACCGCGCCGAAGGTGCCGCCGAAAACAATCACCATGGCGGTGATTTGCAGGATCATGCCCAGGGAGCCGCCTTCCAGGAAGTGGCCCCCGAGCAAGGCTGCGGCCGCCAACAGCAGGCCGATAATGGTCGCTTTATCCATTCTTGGAGAAGTTCAACGTTTAAAGTTCAAGGTTCAAAGTTCATGCCGGGTAAGCCCCTCGGCTCATGAGAGACTTTATTTATACTGAGCGACTTAATTAACCGCGGTTGACATTCTCTGCGGCCTCTGCGCCTCTGCGAGAAACCTTTTTATCTCGCAGAGACGCAGAGAGCGCAGAGATTAATAATGCGCAATTATTTATGTCGCCCTGTATAGAAAAGCCTCCTTCGCCTCCCGGCCTTTTCCCGTGACCCAGGGGGCAATGAGACTATGTCGTATAATTACCGAAGGTCGGCGAAAAACAAACCTCTGGGCCTCTGGGATGTTTTTTATCCTATGTGACTTATCGGAAACTTAGGAAGAAGCTTTAGCTCTCGCGGTAGCGGGCAGGGGAATTTTTCAGGATCGCGGTGGAGCCTCCAAGGCCGGGTGCGCGAACTCTGCCAGGGGCCTGTGGCTGCGGCTCAAGTCCGGGTGGTTGCCACTTCCTGGGTGGTGGGGGCTACTTCCCGGGGGGCGGGAGAAACTTCCAGGGGAGCAGTTTTAGGGACCGGTGGTGTCGGAGCGGCTCTGCCTTTGCGGAGATTCCGGCTGCCGGCGTAGTGCTGGCTCACCAGTTTCAGATAGCTGCGGGTCTCCTGGGGGAGACGGCCTCGTTCCACGTTGCCCGGGCCGCAGTTGTACGCGGCCACGGCCTTGGGGACGTCGCCGTCATACCGGTCCAGCAGTTCCCGGAGGTATTTGGTGCCGCCGTCGATGTTTTGCCCGGGGTCATAGGGCCGGGTCACGCCCAGGTCCCGGGCGGTCCCCGGCATCAACTGCATCAGGCCCATGGCCCCCATGTGGGAGGTGGCCTGGGGATTAAAGTTGCTTTCCACCTTGATCACCGCCTTTACCAGCTCCTCCGGCACCTGGTGGCGGACCGAGGCGTTTTTGATCATGGATTCGAAGGCCTTTGGGTCCACTGCATGGCCCCGAGATTTCACCGAATTAAAAAGGCGCGATTCTTCGGAACCGGAAGAGGCCCGGGACGCGCCCAGGTTCAGGGCCCGGCCGGAGCCGCGGCCCAGGGAGGAACGCAGCATCATGCGGGAGAGATGGGCGTCGCCGGAGTTGCGCAGGGGCCGGGGAAATTCTTGCCGCGTGCTGTTTGCAGCCTGGGGCCGATCCTGCCTGGTCATCAGGACCTCGCTCAGGATTTGGGAAAATCCCGGAGAGCCGACCCGCTGCAGGCCGGGGGGGAGGCCCGCTCCCATCGCCGTCCCGGAGGTCCGGGTGGTGCCGGCGGCGGCAGCTATGAGTGACGTGTGGCGGACCATGAATTATCCTCAGGCCATTAGTCTGCAATACTTGTGCCGGGGGAAGGACCGCTTGCCGTTTTCGGTTTGCCGTTTTCCGTAAAAAAAATCAGATTATCGATATGCAGCCTTGCAAATGGTCCACTTGTGGGTAATGATCAGGCCGGGGGGAGAGGGAATAAAAGGAAGAAACTTTTGGCAACTGTCTCCGAAAAGAAGCCTCACGCAAAGACGCAAAGGCGCAAAGCAAGACGCAATAACATACTAAAAAACAGTGAACCGGTGGGGCGGCCGTCCCTGGCCGCCCGAGAGGTTGGCGGGCGAGACACCCGCCCCACGAACTTTTCATGGTTTATGGCTGAGCTAAAGGCTCAGGTTCAACTGCATTGAAACCACCCATGGCAAAACGGGAAGAGACATGAAACACCGGTTTGCGGCGATACTTGCGATCGTTGCCCTGGCCTCGACCGGCGGCTGCGGGACCGGCGCCAAAGCCAGGGCCAAAGAGAATATGGAGAATTCCAAGGCGGCCTACGAAAAATGCCTGCGGCAATATCCCGATGACCCCTCCCGCTGCGAGGCCCTAAAAAAGACCTTTGAGGCCGACTGGGAGGCTTATCGGCAGGCAGGCACAGCCACGGCCCCGACCGTTACCGGCTTCTTTGAATTCGGCCTTGGGGGTTCGGGGAAATAGGGTTACTATGAAAGACCAGATTTGTTAATTTATTAAAAAAGCAAGCAAGGCAGGAGATTTTGCCAGTTTATTCGCAATTCTACCTATACACCTCCCGCCGATGCCCCACGGCGCTAACGTCTATTTTTCGCAAATCATCATTAACAGTATAAAGTATTCGATAATCCCCTACTCTGACCCAGAACCTATCTCCTCCCAACTTTTTGGTTCCCGGAGGCCGGGGATTAATTTTTAGGGCCAGAAGGCGCTTAATGATCTTTCTATGCACCTCCCGGGGCAGATCGGCCAACTCTTTCTCCGCGGACCTTTTTAAATGGATTTCATAAGGCATTCACGCCTCTTATCTTTCCTGCCCGGCCAGATATTCATCTAAAGACCGGGAGGGCTCGGCCCGCCTCAGTTCGATAGTGGCGATGTCCAGCAGGTCCTCGATAAAGTCCCGGTCCTGCAACAATTTTTGGACCACGAGTTGCTGCTCTTTTCTGGGCAGGCCTTTGAAGGCCAGCCAAAAAACTTCGGCCTTCGCTTCTTCCGTAATCATCGGTTTATCCTCGGCTCTCTCTGCTGCAAATGGCGATCCAGGTCCAAGTTTATCTTGACCGCCTTGTTCCCATGTTAAATCACAGTCTGCACCCTGTCAAACTTATTGGTGATTGCCAGCGGCCCCTGCCCCCTGTCTGCTAGCCGAACCGATAGTGCTTCCTGACGTCCTTGCTGATCTTCCAGGTGCAGGACATGCCTTCCGGGAAGGTGACCAAATCGCCTTTCCCCACGGACACGGTTTCGCCGTCGTCGCAGGTCACGGTCACTTCTCCTTCCAGGAAATAGCAGATTTCCTGATCATCGTAGGTCCAGGGGAACTCCGAGGCCTCCTTGGTCCAGATGGGCCAATGGGTCACTCCCAATTCCCGGAGGCGGGCCTCACTGGGGCTGCGTTCCACTTTCACCTTACTCATTTCTTTCTCCTTATACGGAAGAATGGGGACTAAACCCATCTCATAATAATCCGGACGCTTCCTGTACGCAACCGAACGAATAATCATCCATACAAGTTGCAAACCAAAATCCGGGGATTATATTTGCTTGAATTGATATTTCCATCAACCCCATCTAAAGGTGAAAAACTATGGTCAAGTCGGTGATTTTGGCGTTGGTTCTATCCCTGTTCCTGGCAGGCCCGGTCCCGGCCGCCGCGGACGCGCCCAAAACCCAGGCCGCGTGTGTGGTCATGGGCGGTAAGGTCAACAAGGACGTCTATGTGGACTATAAAGGCCAGCGGGTCTATTTTTGTTGCCCCAGTTGCATCGAAGTCTTCAAGAAAGACCCGGAAAAATATCTGCAAATGCTGAAAGAGCAGGGCATCGCCCCCGAGAAGGCCCCGGCCGCGAAGTAAGCGGGAATCTTCCGGAATAAGGGGCCGGGATTCATCCCGGCTCCATTTTTTATACGCTTTTGGGTGCGCCGGAAACCGCCCTCCATTTCTTGACATCTTGCGTCTTGCTTTGCGCCTTTGCGTCTTTGCGTGAGATTTATTTTTCCAGGAAATAAAGGCGCCCCCTCATTCCCCGATGATCTTCACCAGCACCCGTTTCCGCCGGCCGCCGTCGAACTCTCCGTAGAAGATCTGCTCCCAGGGGCCGAAGTCCAGCTTGCCGTTGGTGACGGCCACCACCACCTCCCGGCCCATGATCTGCCTTTTCAAATGGGCGTCGGCGTTGTCTTCCCCCACGTTGTGGCGGTATCGGGAGACGGGCGCGTGGGGCGCCAGCCGCTCCAGCCAGACCTCGTAGTCGTGGTGCAGGCCGGATTCATCATCATTGATGAAGACGGAGGCGGTGATGTGCATGGCGTTGCAAAGCACCAATCCTTCTCGAACACCGCTTTCCTTGAGACACTGCTCCACCTGGGGGGTGATGTTGATGAAGGCCCGGCGGCCGGGGACCTGGAACCAGAGTTCCTGGCGATAGCTTTTCATTGAATAGTCTCCATGAGTTGGTAACATCAGGCATGACCTTTGCTGTTTTAGATTGATTGCCAAGGCCCGACAAGTTAGGCTAAATTATTCCGGCGTTGGCCACAAGTCATCTTTTCCCCTGGAAGGCAGCGATGGTTTCCGACGACAGCAGTGTCTTTTCCAAAACCAAAGGCAAATCCGGGTCTGGCGCGACCTCCGGTGTCCTCGATTTTCCTTTCAGTCTCAGCGAAATCGCGGCCACTGCCGAGGAAGACCAGGCCCTGGGATACGCGCCCCTGCCCTTTGGACAACTGCCCGAGGAGAGCGCCGCGCCTTTTGATATCTATCTAAAGATCAAACTCAAGGGCGCGCCGGAGACTCGTTTCATCCTCTGCTGCCCCCAGGGACAGGTCTTTCCCCCGGAGTGGCGCCAAAAATTGCAACAGGTGAAAATCTCCAGCGTCTATTTCCCCGTGGCGGAGGTAAACGCGGTGCTCGGCCACCTGGAACGCCGCCTGGAGGAGGACCTGGAATCCCCCCGGCGCAGTGTTCTGGAGCAGGCCATTCTCAACTATGAAGTGTTGGAAGTCTGGACCAGGAATTTCTTTTCTTCCACCCAAGACCGGGCCGTTGAAGAGTTGAATCTATCCCTGAAATGCATCGACGGCTTGCTGCATCTCCTCGGCCAGGAAAAAGTCCACCGGGGATTTATCTTCGATATCCGCCGCCACGACCGGGACCGTTACACTCACAGCCTCAATGTTTGCCTGCTGGGCCTGGCCTTTGTCTCCCACCTGCATTGGCATTTGGATAAAGCCAGGGCTTTCGGCCTGGGGGCCCTGCTGCACGACATCGGCCTCACCCAGGTCCCGGCGGCGGTGCTGAAAAAGAAAGGAGCCTTGACTGCGGAGGAACGGGAATTGGTGGAAAAGCATCCTTCCCGGGGCTACCGCATTCTGAAAAACTTCGGCGGCATCAGTAATGATGCCCTGACGATGGTGCTGCAGCACCATGAAAACGGCGACGGCTCCGGTTACCCCCAGAAACTGCAACTGGCCGACATCCATCCCTGGGCCCGCATCCTGCGCATCGTGGATTCTTTTGAGGCCATGACCGAGGATCGCCCCTGGCGGCTGGCCAGCCCGCCCCGGGAGACTTTACAAGCCATGTGCGACGACTGGCACCAGAGCCAGATCTATGATCCTCTCTATTTGAAGGCCTTTATTAAATTCCTGGGGACTCTGTAAGGCAGTTTTTAGTTTTTGGTTTTCAGTTAAAAGAAACTTATTATCAATAGCTTATGGCTGATAAAAGATGACGCCTGAAGAAGGTTTTAAAATGAGAAGATGGAAAAATTTCTCCGGGACCATCAAACCTTCGGGGCCTGATGATCCCGGCGGCTGAAAAGCTCGGAATTACTTTTTATCCCCTTTGCCCGTTTCCGTTTCCACAAAGGGGCGGATGCATGCGGATTCCGCGCTGGAGCACCATTCCGGCAGCGGTTCGCCGCTTCCTTCCACGGGCCGTTCATATTGCTCCACCACGGCCCACCCCTTGGCCGTAAACGCGGACAAAGGCGGGGGGTCGACGCCGCCGAACTTGAACTGCACGGGCCCCCGGGTGTCCAGCATCTTTACGTCCACCTCGTGACTGCCTTTCTTGACCCGGTAACCCCACTCATAGTTATTGGTAGTGTTGGGGGTGGTCTTCTTGCCCACGTAGAAGACCTTGTCACCCTCATGTTTGACCGTGGAAAAGGTGAAGCAGCAATCGCCCGTTCCCGCGCCCCCGGGCCCTGTGAGGCCGCCGCAGCCGCAATTGGCCCGGAGCAGATCCAGGCCGTCCACCCGGTAGCCGGCTTGGACTTTTTCTACACAAGACATGGTTATCTCTCCTTGTATCTATAATTTCAGGAAGGGAGCTGATGGCATAAAAGTAGGCACGGGATTTGAAAAATCAATACGGCCCGGTTTTTTTAATAAGAAACCCCGGTATCAGGAAGACGGAGGCTGGGACAAGGGCAGGATGGAGGTATCAATATCCTTAATGATCTTATCCCGGTAATACTGGACGTCCGTGTCATTGAGCATCACCATGTCTATCTGGCGGGTGTGGATGGTGATATAGCCCAGGATGCGCAGGCGGGAGAGCATGTAATCGCCGGGTTCGCCTTCCAGCCTGGCAAAGAGGGAGTCTTCCTGGACATCCACCTGGAAATGGTAGCGCTCCAGGATTTCCCCCACGAACTTGGCCCGGAGCACCCGGCGGGGGTAGTCCGCGGCTCCGCCCTTGAAGGTGAAGCGGATGTAATTCTCAAAAGATTGTTCCCCTACCAGGGTCTCCACCGTGGAAAAATGAAAACCCAGGCGGGAGGTGAGGTTGCAAAACTCCTTGGAGATCATGAAGTAATTCTGGTTGCCGTAGATGGTGCCCCCCGCGGTCTCCAGGTTGGGGTCCGTGGCCGCGCCCATGACGATGGAGAGGAAACCTTTGGTGTCCACCGGCGGCGGCCCTTCCCAGGGAACCGTGGTGATTCCCTCCCACAGAGCCAGCATGGGGATGGAGGCGATATTGGCCAGATCCACCTCTTTGCCGGGGACGTCTTCCTTAAAACCGTTTTCCAGGTTGAGGACCCACCATTGCAGGGGCACGTTGCTCTTCAGGCGTTTGATGAAATATTTGCTCCAGGCCTTGGCCTTATCAAGGGAGAACATCTCTTTCACCGACACTTCATGGGAAAAGCGGGTGATATCGTGGAGAGTCCGGCAGCCTTGGGGCTTGAAGTCCGCGGCTTGGGGGTCGGTAAGATTGAGCGGGGTGATATAAGCCATCACCTCTTTGAGGGTGTTATATACCGGGGTGCCCAGCATCAGGGCTTTTTTCAACGGCGGCGCCTGGAGCAGGGAATCCACCCGGCCCTGATAGACGGCGTGGCCGTCGGCGTCCACGGTGATCATGGTTCCGGGGGGCAGCTTCAGGGTGGCGTCCCCGGTATTGAAGAGTGCGGGAATGGAAAATTCCCGGGCCACGTTGGCCAAATGCCCGGTGACGCCGCCCCGGTCGGTGACCACCGCGGCCGCCCGGGGCAGCAGGGGGGCCCAGCCGGGATGGGGCAGCGAAGTCACCAGCACCGCGCCCTCCGGGAACTGGAGGAGGTCCAGGTTGTTTTGCACCACGTAAACCGGCCCTGCGGCCACCCCGGGGCTGGCTACCTCCCCACCCCTGAGCAGCAGGGGCTGGTCGATGGGGGAAGACACTACCGGGGCCTCCCGGCTTGCCGCCATCTGTTTCAAAGGACGGCTTTGGAGAATAAAGATCCGCCCCTGGTCGTCGAGGCACCATTCGATATCCTGGGGAGCCTGGAAATGCTCCTCCAAAAGCAGGGCGATGCGGGCCAGTTCCAGGACCTGGTCGTCGGTCAGGGACGGCTCCTTTGCCTGGGGATTGGGCTGGAGGACGCAGCCTTCCTCCGGCAGGCAGACCACCTGATGTTTCTTGTCGCTGA
>Ga0233425_10003121_pt1 | contig 30942 bp, 25 predicted proteins | sample Watercolumn_Towu_2_FD_181712 | JGI IMG/M metagenome (GOLD analysis project Ga0233425, IMG submission 181712) | Freshwater microbial communities from Lake Towuti, South Sulawesi, Indonesia - Watercolumn_Towuti2014_140_MG | ecosystem: Environmental > Aquatic > Freshwater > Lake | place...
ATTACCCGGGCGGGATCATTCCGTTGCAGGGGGCGGCATCATCTCGGAATCGATGGGCGCCATCATTCCGGAATCGGGGGGCGCCTTCATCTCGTTTTAGGGGGCGCCATCAAGCGGAATCACCATTCAACCCGAAGCGGCGGTAGATCGCCGCGATCTGCGGCTCGATGGCGCGATCATTGGGCAAGAACAATCGCGTCGGGGAGCTCTCGATGATCGCCGGGGCGATGGCGCTGCCTTCTATGTCGGCGAGCGATTGCGTCGCGAAAACGACGCTCGCGTTTTTCTTGCGCAAGGTCTTGAGCCATTCGCGCAGTTGCGCGCCGAAATCTTCGTCATCGAGCGCGAGCCAGCCTTCGTCGATGATGAGCAGCGTCGGCGAGCCGTCGAGGCGATCGCCGATGCGTTGGAAGAGGTAAGCGAGCACGCTCGGCGCCGCGCCGGAGCCGATGAGCCCCTCCGTCTCGAAGGCGAGGACGCGCGAGTCGCCGAGGCGCTCGCAATCGCCATCAAGAAGACGTCCCCAGGAGCCGCCGACGCAATAGGGCCGCAGGGCGCGTTTCAGCGCTTTCGATTGCAACAGGACCGAGAGGCCGGTGAGCGTCCGCTCCTCGACCGGCGCCGACGCGAGGGATAGGAGCGCCGACCAGAGATGCTCCTTCACTTCGGGTGTGACGGAGACGCCTTCGCGCGCGAGAATGGCGGCGACCCACTGCGCCGCGAAGGCGCGTTCGCCCGCCTCATCGATCCTGGCAAGCGGCTGCAGCGCGACCGGGTCCGAAATGTCGTCGCCACTCAGCGCGCCGCCAAGATCGTGCCAGTCGCCGCCCATGGCGAGCGCGGCCGCGCGGATCGAGCCGCCGAAATCAAAGGCAAAGATCTGCGCGTTCGCGTAGCGACGAAATTGCAGCGCCATCAGCGCGAGCAGCACGCTTTTGCCGGCGCCGGTTGGGCCGACGACGAGCGTGTGGCCGACATCGCCGACATGCAGCGAGAACCTGAACGGCGTCGAGCCTTGCGTCTTGGCGAGAAAGAGTGGCGGCGCGTCGAAATGCTCGTCGCGCTCGGGTCCGGCCCAGACCACCGAGAGCGGGATCATATGAGCGAGATTGAGCGTCGAGAGTGGCGGCTGCCGCACATTGGCGTAGGGGTGGCCGGGCAGCGAGCCGAGCCAGGCTTCGACGGCGTTGATGGTCTCCGGGATGCAGGTGAAATCGCGGCCCTGAATGACTTTCTCGACGATGCGCAGTTTTTCATCGGCGGCGCGCGCACTCTCGTCCCAGACGGCGACGGTGGCTGTGAGCAGCGCTTCGCCGATTTCGTCGGCGCCGAGTTCTTGCAGCGCGGCGTCGGCGTCGATCGCCTTGTTGGAGGCGTCGGTGTCGAGCAGAACCGAGGCCTCGTTGGTCATCACCTCCTTGAGAATGGCGGCAATCGATTTGCGCTTGGCAAACCATTGCCGCCGGATTTTGGTGAGTAGCCGGACGGCGTCGGCTTTGTCGAGGCAGATCGCCCGCGTCGCCCAGCGATAGGGAAAGGCGAGCGAATTGAGTTCATCGAGAATGCCGGGCGCCGTCACTGAGGGAAATCCGAGAATGGTGAGAATGCGTAGATGAGCGTTGCCGAGCCGCGGCTCCAATCCGCCGATCAGCGGCTCGTCGGCGAGAATGGCGTCGAGATGCATAGGCGTCTCTGGAACGCGCACGCATTGGCGGCGTGTCGAGACGCAGGAATGGAGGTAGGTCAGCGTCTCCGCGTCTGAGAGCCATCGGGCTTCCGGGACGAAGCCCTCGACGAGCTGCAGGATGCGGTCGGTGCGGTCGGTGAAGCCCCGAAGGATTTCCTGGGCGTCGGCGGCTTGGTCCCGCGCGCTGCCCTCGTAGAGAAAGCGTTCGGCCCGCGCCGCTTCCTCCGCCGGCGGCAGATAGAGAAAGGTTAGGAAGTAGCTCGATTCGAAATGCGCGCCTTCCTCTTCGAACTGCGCCCGCCGTTCGGCGTCAATGAGGCTCGAAACTGGATCGGGAAAGAGGCTTTCAGGATAGAAGCTCGAAGGGCTGCGTTGCGCTTCGACGAAGATCGCCCAGCCCGAACCCAGCCGCCGCAGCGCATTGTTGAGTCGGCTCGTCGCGGCGACGAGTTCGGCCGGCGTCGCCGATTCGAGATCAGGCCCGCGAAAGCGCGCGCCGCGTTGCAGGCTGCCATCCTTGTTCAGGACGACGCCGGGAGCGACGAGCGCCGCCCACGGCAGAAAGTCGGCAAGCTGAGACGGACGTTTACGATATTCTGCAAGGTTGAACATCAAGGCCTCACACGCCGAGGAAACTGGGGATGCGCAAATGGGCGCGCACGACCTCGACGAATTGCGCGTCGCGCTTCGCCGCCCAAACGGAAGCCGCATGGCCGATGAGCCAGAGAAGGAGCCCGGCGAGCCAAAGGCGTAGACCGAGGCCGAGCGCCGCCGCGAGCGTGCCGTTGACGATCGCAATGGCGCGCGGCGCGCCGGCGAGCAGGATCGGCTCGGTGAGCGCGCGATGAACCGGGGCTTCGAAGTCAGGGACCAAATCGGGATCGGTCATTGGATCACCGCTCCGCCGCCGAAGGAAAATAAGGAGAGAAAGAAGCTCGAAGCGGCAAAGGCGATCGAAATGCCGAAGACGATCTGGATCAGGCGACGGAAGCCGCCCGAGGTGTCGCCGAAAGCGAGCGACAGGCCGGTGATGATGATGACGATCACTGCAATGATCTTGGCGACCGGTCCCTCGATCGACTGCAGGATTTGCTGCAACGGCTGCTCCCACGGCATGTTGGAGCCGGCGGCAAGAGCGGGTACGCTGGTTGTCGTGACAAAGAAGGCCACTAACGCAGGCAACAAATTGCGGCGCGGAAGAAAAGAGCGACGGATCATGTCAATTCTCCAATTGGGTAAGGAGGTAATCGCCCTTGGCGTCGAGGCCGCGGACCTGGGCGAGTTCCGTGAGCCGGCGTTGTTCGCCGCGCCCTGAGAGGACAGCGATGAGGTCGATGGTCTCGGCGATGAGCACGCGCGGCACGGTGACGACCGCTTCTTGGATGAGCTGCTCGAGTCGCCGCAGCGCCCCGAGCGCCGAGCCGGCGTGAATGGTGCCGACGCCGCCCGGATGGCCGGTACCCCAGGCTTTCAGGAGATCGAGCGCCTCCGGCCCGCGCACCTCGCCGATCGGAATGCGATCGGGGCGCAGGCGCAGCGACGAGCGCACGAGATCGGAGAGCGAGGCGACGCCGTCCTTGGTGCGTAGCGACACGAGATTGGGCGCAGGGCATTGCAGTTCGCGCGTGTCCTCGATCAGCACCACGCGGTCGCTCGTTTTGGCGACCTCGGCGAGCAGCGCGTTAACGAGCGTGGTTTTGCCGGTCGAGGTGCCGCCAGCGACGAGAATATTGGCGCGCTCCGCCACGCAGACGCGCAGGATATGGGCCTGGGCGCCCGTCATGACGCCGGCGGCGACATAATCGTCGAGCGTGAAGACGGCGACGGCGGGCTTGCGGATGGCGAAGACAGGCGCCGTCACGATCGGCGGGATCAAGCCCTCGAAACGTTCGCCTGTTTCGGGCAATTCGGCCGAGACGCGTGGGTTTCCAGGGTGGGCTTCGGCGCCGACGTGATGGGCGACGAGGCGCACGATGCGTTCGCCGTCGGCGGCCGAAAGCGAGCAGCCCGTATCCTCGACGCCCTCCTTCAGGCGATCGATCCACAGCCGGCCGTCCGGATTGAGCATCACTTCGATGACGGAAGGATCATCGAGCCATTGCGCAATCGCCGGTCCCAGCGCCGTGCGCAACATGCGCGCGCCGCGCGCGTGCGCTTCGATTGTGATTTGTTGCTGCCCCATTCTCGCCCCGCTCTTTTCGGGATCGCTTCGCGAAGCGATCCAGCTCGGGGCTCATTAAGAAAAGGCGTCAGCGCGGCAATGCAACAGCCGTCGAGCTGGCGTCGGGCTCTGGCGTAGAAAAACAGGTGAATGGCGGAAGCGCCGGAGGCGCGAAATGGCGATTCAGACCTCAATCACTCCCGCGCGGGGCAAATCCGCTTGCTCGCTTAGGGCCTGTCATCAATTAGGGGATTCCCGCCAGCGGGTTTGCGTGATTCATAAGCGGTCGGCCGAATCGGAGGGGCCGACCGATGTCTCGACGTTACGCTCTACGCGACGATCAATGGAAGGGCATCGAGCCTTTGTGCCCGGGGCGCGAAGGGACGGTCGGCGTGACGGCGAAGGACAATCGTCTCTTTGTCGAAGCCGTGCTTTATCGTTACCGCGCCGGCATTCCTTGGCGTGATCTGCCGGAGCGCTTCGGCGATTTCCGCGTGGTCCACACGCGCTTCAGCCGCTGGGCCAAGCGCGGCGTTTGGGAGCGGATTTTCAAGCATTTGGCGAGGGACGCCGACAACGAATACGCGATGATCGACTCGACGATCGTGCGCGCGCATCAACATAGCGCCGGCGCGCAAAAAAAGACGGCGAAGACCAAGCGATCGGACGCAGCAAAGGCGGACTGAGCACGAAAATCCACGCGACCGTCGACGCTCTGGGCAATCCAACCGGCTTTCTCCTGACGCCCGGACAGGCGCACGATTTGGAAGGCGCCGACGAACTTTTGCCGGGGCTCGAGGCGGACATCTTGCTGGCCGACAAAGCCTACGATGCAAACGAACGGGTGATCGAGCCGCTTCTTTTAGCCGGAAAACAGCCGGTCATCCCGTCAAAGGCCAACCGCAAGGAGCCGCGCCCTTACGACAAAGACCTCTACAAGGCGCGCAGCTTGATCGAGAATTTCTTCTGCAAACTCAAACAATTCCGCGCCATCGCCACGCGTTACGACAAAACTGCGCGCAACTTCCTGGCCGCGATCCACCTTGCTTCCGCCGTCGTTTGGCTCAATTGATGACAGGCCCTAGATGCATGCTTAACCGAGGACGAGATGCCTTAGCTTGTTCTGGCGGATCAATAGAGGCATCCACGGAGAGCCGTTGTGAAGGCCTGGGCACCAGAGCGCTGTCACCGTCGACGTCGGCACATTGGTAGCGGTGGCAAGAAGGCCACCTGCGCCTCCGTAGCCGAAGGCGTTTGCCCTGCAGAATGCCTCATCTGCCTCGCTTAGCGCTTGGGTGCGGCACCGCGACCAAGCGAGAACGCTATGTCCGACTTCGGTCAGATAAGCCTTCAGGTCCGCATCCCATGTGTGATCCTCCTTGATCTCTTGATCGTAGGCGAGTTCCAAGGGATGTTTGAAGCCGAGGTCTTTGGCGCAGGCCTGAAGGCGTTCTCGCGCTTGTGGTAATCCCGCACAGACGAAAATTTTGATCGGACGGCTGCTCAGTCGCTCCCACTCCATAGGACCTATGGCCTCATCGAAGAGATTATCCTCGCTCCGACATTCTTCGGGCCACTTGTCGACCGGCCGACCAGCCCATTTCAGTAGTTGTGCCCGCGCCTGTGTTGCCGAAGCCGTATTATCGTCGATTAGTATCAGGGGCTCGTCGCTATCAGCGGCCAGAGCTTCGCTTATATGTGCGCACAACCTCCAGGTATGGAGGTTGCTTGCTTTCACGACACGTTGGAGCGATGTGCGCACATGCGATCCGCTCGATGGTGACAAGGGTGCCACATCCGCGCCGGAGGTAATGTCCTTGAGCAATCGTAAGAGCCCATCGGCTATCACTTGCTCGCCCAAAAAGTTTATTTCGCCCAAACGGGCGAGTAGGCAGTCGCGAAGCCGGGGCGGGACCTGATTGACGAAGGCTGCTACTGTCTCCGGCCGAACCTGCCACTCCCTTTGCCCCTCGAAGGTCGCCAGGCGATCGGCAATTCTGGCGACAGCATCGCTGTTGGCCACGATGGGGCGGGCAAGAAGCGGGGCGGCATCAAAGTAACCAGCCTGTGTGGCCGCCTCCATGGTTGCGTCGAACTTACCGCGCGGCACGCCTGCCCGTCGTAACACACCTTTGAGATCGAGGAGCATCCGCTCTACGATTGCGATCTTCAGGGATTCATCGTCGTGAGCAGCCCGCGTCGGCGGCAAGTCGGCTGGCTTGATCGAGCCAAGTGGCCTGGAAAGGATCGTCCGCGCGGCAATCAGAACGAGCGCCAGCCATTGCGGGTCACTCATGACGAACCCCACTGCCTTGACGAGTTCGAACGCGTCCTGAGTGCCCCCAATGTTGGTGAAACGCTTGGTGCTCAAAAGTTCGCCGTTTTGTAGGACGATGCAGTCTTTGCGAGCACGATCCATGAAAGATGTGCCGACGAGCACCAGATCCTTCAGTGGCGCAGTCGGCAAAACCTCGGCAGGCGCGCCCTTGTCCCGCAGAAGCTTGACCAGCCTTTCCGCCTCGGCTCGAATCTCTCTGGCGAGGTCTTCGCCACGGCGACCCCTCAGCTCGTCCGCGGTAAGGCTCTCAAGCGGCGTGTTGACGATCAGCTTGCGCAGGTCGTCCGCGCGGCCGGGGTCGATCCGCCTCAGCATTAACTTCAACGGCATGTGCATTTCGGCAATCGAAGCGCTGAAGACGCAAGCTTTCTTCGGTAGTTGACGACCGCGGAGGATACCTCCCAGCCGGGCTGTTATCAGATCGCGCGATGCCGCCAGTCGGCTCAAAAGGTCGGCGTCGCTGAAACGCCAAAGACCTAACGCGTCGGCAAGATCGTCGTTCCGAATGTCCGGTTGAGCGTCAGCGTTCGCACGAAGGGCTTGTGTCAGAATCGCCTCTGCAGTACGAGTCACAGGATGCAGATAGACGCGCTGGTAGAGCGTTGCACGCGACTGGGTGATCTCATCTAAAGTGTCAACACCTGAAGCGTTGACTACGAAGAGAACTTCAGTGGGCGCGGGATTTTCTTTAAGGCCAGCGCGAATTATGTCCGCCCGCGCAACCTCGACGAAGGCGCTTCGCAGGAAGACACGTGCAACGTCAACTCCAACGGGAATTCCACAAGCTTGTGCATCGCGTGTGACATAATCAATTTTGTCGCCGTCCACTGCGGCGGAGGAGATAATCTGCGTGATGCCACTCAGACGCGGATCAGGCGGGAGCGCTGCGATGAGGCAGGCAATTCGTAAGAGCGCGTCGCCATCGTTGCGGATGATGCGTCGGTAGAAGTGCCCGAAGCGTTCGGAGAGCACTACAAGAACCGAGAGCGCCTCGGAGAGTCCGACGATCTTGCCTGTGTGGTCTTCTAATTCCCCAAGAAATTCGGCGACACTGCGCCGGCTGCCACAGCGGAACCCAGTCTCATTAGCCTGCAAAGCCTTCTCTGTGGCGTGCGAGAAGGGCATGTGGCCTACGTCATGGAGAAGAGCGGCGTGAACGAGATCTTCGCGCGACATAGCGCCGAGGTCGCTTGATCTCACGTAGCGGCCGAGGGAAGGGCTTTCACCGCTGCGCCCGTCGATCGCGCGCAGGAACTCCGAAACGACGAATGACACGCCAAGGCTGTGGACAAATCGACTATGCTCTGCCGATGGATAGGTGAGATAGCTCATGCCGAGTTGGCGAATCCCGCGCAATCGTTGCAGCACAGGGCAGTCGAGCAGCTTTAGCGACGCCGGATCGACCTCGATCATTCCCCAGATATTGTCCTTCACGTATTTGGATTTTTCGGGAAGGAGCGCTAAGTCAATCGCGGCGACTTGGTCGGCGATGTATCCATCTGTAAATCCGATCGCATCAAAGCTGGCATTGAGATCATTTTGGAGACTGACGTCGGCAGACCATGCGGTGCGGAGGCGACGGATAGCCTCTAAAGACATTAGGTTCAGCCGATTTGTTCGATGAACACGCTGACCGCTTTTTTGACGATCTGCTGCTGATCAGACGGGAGCTCTGCCACGGCCGCTTCGGCATAAGCTTTCGAAACCGAGAAGACGATGTCGTCGTAATCGGGATTCGGAGACGATGTAAATGTCAGCTGGACTTGCCGCAGCGCGGTTTCAAAGCCGTCAAATGCACCGGTGTTGCTCTGACGCAATTCATTCGCAAGGCGACCGACCTGGCGTACAAGATCACTATCGGCACCACTTGCTTTGAGAGCCGATTTGGCGTCGTCGAGCACACGAACCACCCTTTCGAAGCCACGCCGAGTATGTGCGTCATCGGGTCGCACCTCATACAAATCTCTCATGACAAGGCAGGCTACGAACGCTTTGGTGAAGGTGCGCAGGTCGAAAGCGGTCACGCTTCCAGATAGCTCAAAAGCGTTGCTCAATTGGGCCTCCCCTTTTCCCAATGCGATCACTCTCCTCAAGGCGATTCTATCAGCGTGCCACCGCCGCCGATTCGCTGAGATTGAATCTACTACATGATGGGGCGTTCTCAATAGAGCGCCACAGCAATTAGATCTTTAGCACAAGTAGCGCGGTATGACTGCCCTCGTGTTACGTTATACACTGCAATCCCGTTTCTCAATATCCGCTTCCGGGGCAGGCGCTTGAGTCCGGTCCTGGCAGAACTCGGGTTACTGGCTGGTGATTTTACTTCCGCTCTCTGGAGCTGACGCTGGTATCTCCTCCGACACCTCGCGTGTGAAACTCTGCCCTTTGGCGAGGCGTCTCCCGAGCGCCTCGATGAATCCTTCGTAGCGTTCGCGTCCTTTTGCCTGCGCCGCCGGCTGCGCGCTGTCGGGGAGCGGCGGCGTGATGGTCAGCCAGAAGCGAACGAAGAGCGCGAGCGCCTCGTTGCCGATCGAGAAGTCGCGTTCAAGGCGTTCGATCGAACGCGCGATCTTGTCGAGGCGCCGCGTGATCGCCGCCTCGCGCTGATCGGCGGCGTCGGGCGAGAGGAACGAAGCGACGGCGGCCTCGACGACGGTCGATTTCGACAGTCCCTTGCGCGCCGCGAGGTCGTCGAGGCGTTTTAGGAGTCTGAACCGCACCGGGTCTGTCGGAGGCGATCTGGTTTGAGTCACGCCGCCATGGCGTGCTCCTCGAGTTGCGCATAGTAGCGCGCTTCGGCTTCGGCCGGCGGAATGTTTCCGATCGGCTCCAGCAGTCTCTTGTTGTTGAACCAATCGACCCATTCGAGCGTGGCGAACTCGACTGCCTCGCAACTGCGCCAGGGTCCGCGCCGCCAGATTACCTCGGCTTTGTAGAGGCCGTTGATCGTCTCGGCGAGCGCATTGTCGTAACTGTCGCCGACGCTGCCGACGGAGGGCTCGATCCCGGCCTCGGCGAGGCGCTCCGTATAGCGGATCGACACATATTGCACGCCGCGATCACTGTGATGGACGAGGCCGTCGCCACGCACGGGCCGACGCTCGCAAAGCGCCTGCTCGAGCGCATCGAGCACGAAGGAGGCCTGCGCCGAGCGCGACACCCGCCAGCCGACGATCCGCCTGGCGAAAGCGTCGATGACGAAGGCCACATAAACGAAGCCCTGCCAAGTCGAAACGTAGGTGAAGTCGGACAGCCATAGCGCATTCGGCCGTTCTGCCCGGAACTGCCGGTTTACCTTGTCGAGCGGACAAGGCGTCTTGCGGTCGCTCACCGTCGTTTTGACCGGCTTGCCGCGCACCGCGCCTTGCAGGTCCATGACCCGCATCAGCCGCGCCACCGTGCAGCGCGCCACGCCCTCTCCCTCCCGGCTCAACTGCCGCCATACCTTGCGCACGCCGTAGACCCGGAAGTTCTCGTCGAAGACACGCTGGATCTTCTCGCGGAGACGCACGTCCCGGCGCGCCCGCGCCGAAGCCTTGCCGGGATCGCGCCGGCGCGCCGCATGGGCGCGATAGGTGGACGGGGCGATCGGCAAGACCTTGCAGATCGGCTCGACCCCGTGCGCCTCGCGATGAACGTCGATGAAGGCGATCATGGTTTCGACCGGCGGTCGAGCTCCGCCTGAGCAAAATAAGCCGACGCCTTGCGCAGTATCTCATTGGCCTGCCGCAATTCGCGGTTCTCCCGCTCCAGCGCCTTCAGGCGAGCGCGTTCGTCGCTCGTCAAACCGGCCCGCTGGCCCGCGTCGCGTTCCGCCTGCCGGACCCAGCCCCGCAGCGTCTCTCCCGTGCAGCCGATCTTCGCAGCTATCGAGGAAATCGCCGCCCATTGCGATGCGTGTTCACCCCGATGCTCCAGCACCATTCGAACCGCTCGCTCGCGAACCTCACCTGAAAATCTATTCGTCGTGCTCTTCTTCGTATCCATGACCCCATCCTCTCAAGAGCTGGGGCCTCCGACAATCCCGGGGCGGTTCAAGTCCGGCGTCGAAATAGCAGTTGAGCCGCGCCTTCATGTCGCATCCTCATATTTGCAGGTCATCGTCTGGGTCCATTGCGGCCTGACGCGCCAAGGAGCGCATCCGATTGCCGAGTGCTCTCGCCTTGATGGGCTCGTCGTCTGGCTCGTCGTCGAAGAGCGCGAATTCCCTATGGAGCTCTGGCGCCTCTGGCGCGATCGCCTCGTGCTCGGGCAGCATCGGCTCCCGACGGATTCCGCCATTCTCGGCGTCGGCCTCGCTTGAGGAGGCGGTCGTGTCCGATTCCAAAGAGTCGCCCATGCGCCTGGCCGGCAGGAAAATCCAATCGCCTTCGCCGCCGCGTTCCACGCCCTGCGCCTGTTTCGGCGGTGGCAGAATGCGGGCCTTCAATCGCCGGTCCTCATAGTAGCGCGCCTTGTGAGCGCGGATCGGCGGGCAGCCGGAGACGAGAACGAGTTCCTCGCCGGGCGGCAATTGCATGATCTCGCCCGGCGTCAGCAGCGGCCGCGCAGTCTCCTGGCGCGAGACCATGAGGTGACCGAGCCACGGCGAGAGGCGGTGTCCGGCGTAGTTCTTCATCGCGCGCATTTCGGTCGCGGTGCCGAGCGCGTCGGAAACCCGCTTGGCGGTGCGCTCGTCATTGGTGGCGAAGGCGACGCGCACATGGCAATTGTCGAGAATGGCGTTGTTCGCCCCATAGGCCTTCTCAATCTGATTGAGCGACTGGGCGATGAGAAAACTCTTCAGGCCGTAGCCCGCCATGAAGGCGAGCGCCGATTCGAAAAAGTCCAGCCTCCCGAGCGCCGGAAATTCGTCGAGCATGAGGAGAAGGCGACGCCTGCGCGTTTTGGTCTCGAGTTCTTCCGTCAGCCGCCGGCCGATCTGATTGAGAAGGAGGCGCACCAGCGGCTTGGTGCGGCTGATGTCGGAGGGCGGCACAACAAGATAGAGCGTCGCCGGACCATCGCCAGAGACGAGGTCTTCGATCCGCCAGTCGCAGCGCGCCGTGACTTTCGCGACGACGGGATCGCGATAGAGGCCCAAGAAGGACATGGCGGTCGAGAGCACGCCCGAGCGTTCGTTCTCGCTCTTGTTCAAGAGTTCGCGCGCGGCCGAGGCGACCACGGGATGCGGCCTCTCTCCCAAATGCGCCGTCGTTATCATGACGCGCAGCGCCGTCTCGATCGGACGCTTGGGGTCGGAGAGGAAATTGGCGACGCCCGAGAGTGTCTTGTCCTCTTCGGAATAGAGCACGTGGAGGATCGCTCCGACGAGCAGCGAGTGGCTGGTCTTTTCCCAGTGATTGCGCCGCTCCAGCGCGCCTTCGGGATCGACGAGAATATCGGCGACGTTCTGCACGTCGCGCACCTCGGCGTCGCCGCGGCGGACTTCCAGAAGCGGATTATACGCGGCGCTCACCGGATTGGTCGGATCAAAGAGCAGGACTCGGCCGAAACGGGCGCGCCAGCCGGCGGTTAGGGACCAATTCTCGCCCTTGATGTCATGGACGATGGCTGACCCCGCCCAGGTGAGCAGCGTCGGCACGACAAGGCCGACGCCCTTGCCCGAACGGGTGGGGGCGAAACAGAGCACATGTTCGGGACCGTCGTGGCGGAGATAATTCGCGCCTAACCTGCCGAGTACGACGCCGTCAGGATCGAGCAGGCCGGCTTTTCCGATATCGGCTTCGCTCGCCCAACGCGCCGAACCATACGTGGTCACGAATTGCGCCTCGCGCGCCCGCTGGACGGAAAGGGCGATCGCCGCGGCGATCGAGATGAAGGCTCCGGACGTGGCGATGCCGGCGCCTTCCAGGAACACGCGCGGCGCATAGGCGTCGAACTGGTACCACCACCAGAAGAACGCCGGCGGTGGATAGATGGGAAGATTGGCCTGCAATGCGAACCAAGGCGGACCGAGCTGCGGCTGGAACGCTAATCGCCAAGCGACCCATTGCGTCGCACCCCAGATCGCAGCAAGGACGATCAAGAGAACGATGACGATCTGACCCCAAAGGATTTTCGTGGCGGGCATGAACGCCAACATCGGCGCATGTGCAAAGCGCGCGCAAGAGGCGTCTAGCGTCGATCGAAATCCAGCGCGTCACGGCGTATAAAGACCGGGATTCGCCACAATCCATCACCCTGCATAGGACCCCGGACGAGACCGCTCCCTTCTCAATGCTGAACACCGCCAAACCGTGCTTCGAACCATACAGTGATCCGCCCCCAGTGAAGTGGTCCGACCTGAGGTATGTCTTCGGACATGGCAAGGAGGACCGAGATGGCGAGGAAGAAACACAAGCCTGAGGAGATCGTCGCAAAGCTGCGGCAGGTTGATGTTCTTGTTTCACAGGGGAAAACTATGGCCGACGCCGTTCGCCAGATTGGCGTGACGGAGGTGACTTACTACCGCTGGCGCCAGGAATATGGCGGGCTCAAGACCGAGCAGGTCAAGCGGCTGAAGGATCTCGAACAGGAGAACGCCCGGCTGCGTAAGGCCATTTCCGATCTGACGCTCGACAAGCTGATCCTTCAAGAGGCCGCCAAGGGAAACTTCTGAGCCCCGCGCGCCGACGTCTTGCGATCGATCATGTCCGGTCGGCATTGCACGTATCCGAGCGCCGTGCCTGTGCGGCGCTCGGCCAGCATCGCTCGACGCAACGGAAAGCGCCGCGGGGCCCCGAGGATGAGGAGCGGTTGACCTCCGATATCATCGAATTGGCTCGCCGATATGGGCGATACGGCTATCGCAAGATCGCGGAGCTGTTGCGCCGAGCCGGCTGGCTGGTCAACGACAAGCGAGTCGAACGCATCTGGCGGCGCGAGGGGCTGAAAGTTCCCGCCAAGCAACCAAAACGCGGGCGTCTGTGGCTTGCAGATGGATCATGCATCCGGCTGCGCGCAGAACGCCGCGATCACGTCTGGTCCTACGACTTCGTCGAAGACCGCACGCATGAAGGCAGAAAATATCGCATGCTGAACGTCGTGGACGAGTTCACCCACGAGTGCCTGGCGATCCGGGTTGCTCGAGGGCTGAAGGCCGCCGATGTGATCGACGTCTTGTCCGATCTCTTCATTCTGCGCGGCGTTCCCGAGTATATTCGATCCGACAATGGCCCGGAATTTGTGGCCAAGAGCGTGCAGGAATGGATTGGCGCGGTCGGCGCCAAGACCGCCTATATCGCGCCGGGCAGTCCCTGGGAGAACGGCTACATAGAATCGTTCAACGCCCGCCTGCGTGATGAACTGCTCGACGGCGAGATTTTCTATTCACTGCGCGAGGCGCAGATCGTCATCGAGAGCTGGCGACGTCACTTCAATGCGGTGCGCCCGCATGCCTCATTGGACTACCGCGCTCCGGCTCCAGAGACATTCGTGTCTTCCGCCATCGCGTGGCCGGCTGCGCAACTTCAATCAGCTCCGCCGGCCGCGCTCACATTGCAGACGGGGCCAACCATGAACTAACATCGAAATCGGACCACTCGTTGGGGGCCGATCAACAGGAGACAAATCAAATTCATCATCAGCTATGGATTTGACACCGTCGTTCCAAAATATTTCGCAATCGATGCGACGGATGCGTATTCTTGAATCCGTTCCGTTATTCTGAGCGCTGACTCTGGACGAACCCCAGTGCCATGACCCGACAGCCTACTGCTGAGAACATCACGCCATGTCGCCTCCACGCCCTGCAGGTAGTCGGCGACCTTCCTTCCGCTGCATCTAGCTAGTGCTACATACGTAGTCGTGTTTCTTAAATGCGAACTCATTATACGGACATCGAAGCCGCTCCGATCAAGCAACTTCTTCATTTCTTCGGGCTGTAACGGAACTGCTTTTTCTTCGAACTCAAGCAGCGGATAAAGCTCCGTAACAACCAAGTAGCCATGCTGGCCCACGATCTCGCGCGCACACGCAAGGGCTTCGGCTATTTCACCGGGATTAAGCTCGTGTAGGACATTGCTTATCAAGACCAGATCTATGTGGCCCCGCAAACTGTTCGGCTCGGGTGGTTGTGATAGAAAGTGTCCCGCAATCTCGCGTGGAAACAATTCTTTTGCTTTCGATCTAATTTCCACATTCGGCTCCCATAGGAGCCACTCAAGCGCCTTGCTTGACTTGGCGTTGATCTTTCTGAATTCGCGAGCAACCCTGCATAGGCCGCTGCCGTAATCCAGAATGCGTAACCGATCCGCTCCCTTAGTATCGATCGAATTCAAGCACTCAGCCATGTATGAGGTTTGGCCGTCCGGAAAGATGCTTTTCTTTTCTGGCTTAACCTCGAATTCCATGCTTGCGAAAATATCGGCATACACCTGCGCGTGCAGCGCCTGCTTGACGTAGCCTGCTTGCTGAAGCAAATCAGCATCCGACTCGTCGAAGAGTAAATACGATGCTCGAATTTTGGCTGCGCCCTCGTTGAGAGGGAAAACCCTGCGAGGGATGGATGCTTTCTTGTTCTCGCTTTCATAAACAATGCCGCGTCTCGACCGGCGCGGCCTAACCCTCTCAATAAAAAGGGACGTATCAGTATATCTCGAAAAAATGACGTGTGGATGATGAGACGTGATTATGAATTGACGGCCACTGCTTTTTATATAGCGCATCAGCTTAGAAATATATTTTGGATGCAGGTTATTTTCGATCTCATCGATGAGGAACACGTCGCAATCAGAATAGTTGATCGTTTGAAGAAAATTGAATACCGTTTTTTGGCCTTGGCTACAGTTTGAAAACGCGAAGCACCCAAATTCCGTGTCCATTGTGATATCAAGAATTTTTACCTTCCTGTTCCTTTTCCGGAGGCCGATCTCGCATTCGAATAGCTGCTCGAATTGGCCGATGAACGGGCTCTCGAAGAACGACAAAGCGTTAATGACATCGCCAAGATCCATTTTTTCAAAAAGCTCTACTCTATATTGGAAATCGGCCATCCATCTACTTTTATCAATCTCCACGGATTGCGTCGTCCGGTAATAAGACGAAATAATGTCTAGCCAGAACTTCACCGTGATAAGTAGCTTCTGGTCCTGGACCTTGGAGAAATCGGACTGCTTGTCGAAAAACATTTGCCCAGAGAAGCTTAAATTTTTCCAAGGTTCGAGCGTCACAATCTCTGGGCTGCGACTGCTATCAGTGAATTCGATGTGATACCCCGACTGATATAAGTTGCGGCGATTTGCTTCGGAGGAAATTCCCTCCAAGGAACGGATAATGTAAGATTTTCCGGCAGCATTTTCGCCGCAAATCACATTAATGGCACCAATGGTGCCGCGCTCCGTTGGTGCCCCCGTCGGTACCGCAAATTCGAAGTTTGCGGTACCTTCGGCAGATTCAATTCGGAGGAGCTTTATAAACGAATGCTGTCGCATGCATGCCTTATCGCTGGCCCTGAGTGTCATATCGGTGGCTAGGAACCGTATGCTATGGGGAGGAAGCCAAGCTTCCTGGTGCAACCGCCAGGGCTGAATGCCTTAGCAAAGTGATATGAGAGCCGCCGAACCTGGATACAAGATGACGCTCGTCCGGACCGGATCAGGAGGGGTGGGTTCAGGCTCATAACGGATCGCGTGCACGGCCACACCCGGGTCGCGTATGCTGACAATACCCTGATGAGAAGGTGCTGCCCGTAGGGGTCGCTTGAAATTGGTGGCGTCGCGGTCGCCCGGGACCAAGCCCAGCCCTCGGGGTCATCACGTCGTTGTAAGGCGCCCGCGCCAAAACCGGGGCGAGCGAGCCGAAGCCTAGCCAAGGGACCAGCGCGCCAGGCCCGCAAGGGGTCAAGAGTCGAATTTACATCCCGATCCCCCGCTTTCTTCCGAAGTTCCATTCCACCGCGCCGCTCGGCACCATAACGCCGGAGACGTGGTTGCCCAAATGCCTTTCGAGCGAGGGCGTCCAGGGCACGAGCTGGAAACCGAGCCCGTCATCGATCATGGCGAAGCGGCCTGAAGCAAGGCTCATTCTCTGGCGGTAGACTCCGGCGACCGCCTCACTTTCGGCGGCGGGGCGGTAAGGCAATCCCTTTTCACCCGCGAGCTTCGCGCCAACGGCGTCGAGTTCGCGTCGCCGGAGCGTCGCGAGAAGATCGCGCGCGAAGATCACACGCTGGCCTTGCCGGCGCGCGAGGCCCTCGGCGACGAGATGATCCTCCGCGCGTTGAGGGCGTCGTGCACTTCCTGGCCGAAGCCGCCATGGGCGTGAGGCGTCGGTTTGTATTCGAGGAGCCGCCGGTCGAGCCAGGTCGCCCCCTCGGCTTTGATCTGCTTTTCGAGCGACAAATCCGAGCGGACCGCGAGGCCGATGCGCTCGGCACCCTTGGCGTCGGTGTAGCGGCGAAGCTCGACGATGGCGCCGGGCGCCGCATCGCTCGTCGCCTCGATGTCGGGAAAACGAAGATGATGGGCGCGGCCGTCGGTCCCGTCGACGATCGCATAAGCCACGCCGGTCAATTCGTCGTGGAGCCCCCGCGTGACGAGCCGGCCCACGATCGGCGGGGCGTCAGTCTCGCCGTGAATGGCGAAATTGGCGAGGCCTCTTTCGAGTCGCGCCTCAGTGAGAGCGCGGTGCATCGTCTTGATGATGTCGCCGCGAACGCCAAGCTCGCGTAGCGTGGCTTCGGCTTCCTCCGCCAAGAGCCATTGTGCTGGACCCGCGGCAGCCGCGAGGCCCATGCGCTCCAATTTCTGGAGACGGCCGACCATGAGGCAGCGGATAGCTGGGTCGGCCTCCCCCGCGGCGGTCGGCCTCAGATCGACGAGCCCCGTTTCATCGGCATGGGCGGAGATCGCCTTGTCGAGCCGCGTCCAGCGCTCCGCCTCGACCTCGCGGGCAAGATCGGCGCGCACGCTCTGTTCCGGCTTCAGCCCGAGTTCGAGGCCGACGAGACGCTCGGCGCGGGAGCGCAAGCCGTTTGAAATGTAGTCGCGCGAAATGATCAGATCGCCGCCGGCATCGTCCTTGCCGCGAAGCAGGACATGGATGTGCGGATTGTCGGTGTTCCAGTGGTCGACGCCAATCCAATCGAGCTTTGTCCCGAGATCGCGCTCGGCTTCTTTCATAAGGTCGCGGGTGAAAGCGCGAAGGTCTTCCATCTCGGCGGCGTCCTCCGGGCTCACGATGAAGCGGAAGTGATGGCGGTCTGCCTCGCAGCGTTCGACGAAGGCGCGGGGCTCGGCATTGTCCGAGCGCGCGTCGAACATGCGGGCGTCTTCGCCATCGCGCGTCACCCCTTCGCGCTTGAGATAAGTGAGGTGCGTCGTGACCGGCGCCGATCGAAAGGCGCGCCCCGTCTGGCGAACGACGCGCGCCTTGACGACGACACGCCGAGCGGTCGAAAGCAGACTCCGCTCCGCGGCTATTGCTCGCCCCCGACCCCGGCCGAAGGTCGAGCGCCGGGCGTGCCCAACTCGCCCGCGTGCGCTGACATGCCCCGCCTTTTGCGCCGCCTTCAGGACCTGCGCCGTAAAGCTCTTGGGCGCCTTTCCGTGACGGTCGTGGCGGACCCGGCCGGGACGAATGCGAAGGTCGTCGTCGCCTTTGCTCATGAGCGCTCCTCTCGGCGGTAGTGCCGAAAATGCGATTGATTTTTCGAGCGGTTTCTATGCTTACGGCACGCTGGTTATCCGACCGGCACACGCGAAAGCCTTGCGTAGCAAAGGCTTCGCGCGGCGGCAGGGCCGCGCGTTTTATCTCGCCCTCCGACGGTCGGTTGGCCGCTCGTGACCTTCCTCCTTGCCGAACATGCGATGCACCTCGCTTCGCTGCGATTTCCGACTGCATCCCTCATGATCAGGTCCCAGCGTCAGATCGCGCCACGAAGAGGCCATTTGAACGCGCGCGAAGGGGCGACATCGATGCGGCAGGCGTGCGGTCAAATTGCAATTCGGATGGCGCTCGCGTTGCTGCCGGGCCGTCGTCCGTCTGCGAAAGGATGGACGCTCTTTCTGCTGGCGCGCGCTCGCCGTTGCGCCGAACGAAGAGCGGCGCGTTTGCCCAGGATGACGTCTCCATCTGTTCGATCGATGCGAATTCCGGCGCGCTCATGCCGATACGCGGCGCGAGATCGGCGACATAGCCCCGCGTTTCTTCGGGCAGCGGCCGGCCGTTCGTCAGATAGTCGTCGTAGCGTGCGGGACCCGAGTGATAGGCGGCGAGAAATCCCGGCGAACCGAAGCGGTCGCGCATCTCGCGAAGGTAGGCGGTTCCCGCGAGAATATTGTCGCGCGGATCGAACATGTCGCCGCCGAGAGCATAACGAGCGCGCAACTCGGCATAGGTCGCGGGCATGACTTGCATGAGGCCGAGCGCGCCCTTGTCGGAGACAGCGCGAACGTCGCCTGCGCTCTCCGCGCGCATGACCTCGCGAATCCACAGCGGCGGAATATCGAAGCGGCGCGAAGCTTCCGCAATGTAGGCGGCGTGTTCATCCGATCGTGCATCGGGCGTCGCGGCGTTGCTCGGTGAGCGCCGATCATCGGCCAAGGAAATATCGTTCGTCGTGGCGAGGGCCAGCATGGCGACGGCCACGACGGAGACCATCGGCGCGACGCGAAAGCGCTCTCCCACGTTGCTCGTGAACGCCCTCGGCGTGGCGCTCGCTTGTCGGCCGAGCGCCCGCCGGGGACCATTACTTTGCGCACCGGCCGGGCGTTCGGCGATAGCGGCGACGAAATGGATCGGCATATGCGCGGACACGGAGCCGCCATGGAAAGAGATGGTTTTCGGCATGGTCAATCGTCCTCGAAGGTCCAGACGGGAATGGCGCGGCCGATGATCGAAGCTGCAGGAAGCGGCCCGAAATAGCGGCCATCGTAGGAATCGGGATTGTCCCAGTTCATGAGGAAAACCTCGCCGTCTGCGATGATCCGGCAGCCTTGCCAACGAGGCAGCGGGCGGCCACGGCCGTCGCGCTCGCGCGCCTTGGCGAGTTCAATCTCATCGATGCTGACGGCGAGATTGTCGCGGCAGACTTTCTGCTTCGGCAGCGCGACGATCCGCTTGAGCAGCGGCGCGCCTTTCGGCAGGAAGCCGCTGTCGGCCAGAGCGCTCGCCAACGGCTCCGGCGGCCGCACTGCGACGAGACTGGTGACTTCCAGCTTCTGCGCAGCTTCGATCGCATAGAGCCCGATCGGCACGCTGGGACTGGCGTTCCAGACGAGCCTGGGCGCATGATCGAACCAGACTGGTGAGACAAGGGCGCTGATCGCCAGCGCGCTCGCAATGATGGTAACGGCGCGCCCGTTCATGCTTCGATCCTCCGGCGTTTGAGCCAGGCGGCATGGCGCTCGCGGGAATAAGAGCGCGGCTCCGCTCCGGCACGAGCCTGCCGATGATGCGTTCGCCATCATCGGTCTGAAGCCTATAGACGCGCATCGACTCGTTTGGCAGCCTTCTCCAGATCGGCAGCAACAGGCCGGTGACGATATGGAGCCGGCTTTCGACGAACTGCGGCGCGCCGGCCAGTTCCGCCGTCCAGGCCGTGCGAAACTCATCGCGATCCGTTTCGCGCCAATGGCTAAGCGCCAAGTGTTCGAGCGAGATCGTCACGCGCTCGAGGGGCCGCAACAGCCGCGCCCGCCGCTCCACCTCGCCGTCGTCGGTCATCAGGCTCGGTGCGGGGACCTGCAAAGCGGCGCGCCCGGATTGGGTGTTGACGAGCAGCTTTGCTTGCCCGCCCTCCGCCCGGTCGAACGCCTCGTCGAGCGTGAAGGGGCGAAGCCGCTCGCGGCGGTCGATGGTGAAGACCCGCGTCTCGGCGCCGCTTGTCGCATGGACGTGAAGCGTGCAGCGATCGGAGATCATCAGGCTCTCGGCCGCCAAGGTCTCGACGCCGACGTCATAGTTGCCCGAGGCGATGGCGCCCTCGATCCTCGCCTGCAACAGCTCCTCGAAGGCTTCGAACAGCGCGTTCTGCAAATCGATGCGCAACGCGAGCAGCCGGTTGAGAAAGGTCGTGATCGGCGGCAAATCTTCCCGCAAGCTGCCGTCCCGGTCGGCAAGCTGCAGACCGGTCGCGTCCTGGAACACGGCGAGCGAGCAGCCCGCGACCTTGCCGGAATAGAGCAGCATGTAGAACTGGCGCAGCGCCGCGCGCGCATAGATGGATTCGAGGTTGTCGTCGGCGCGGAACAGGCCCTGGCCGCCCGTTTGGCGCTGGCCCTTGGTGATCGCGCCGAGCGTGTCGAGCCGGCGTGCAATGGTGGAGAGGAAGCGCTTTTCCGCCTTCACGTCGGTCGCAATCGGCCTGAACAAAGGCGGCTGCGCCTGGTTGGTGCGGTTGGAGCGGCCTAGCCCTTGGATCGCCATATCGGCTTTCCAGCCCGCCTCCAGCAAATAATGGACGCGCAGCCGCTGGTTCCTGGCCGCAAGATCGGCGTGATAGGAGCGCCCGGTGCCGCCGGCGTCGGAGAAGACGAGAATGCGTTTCTCGTCGTCCATGAAGGCCTGGGCCTCCGCGAGATTGACGGACGGCGCGCGGGCTTCGACAGCGAAGCGTTCGGAGCCGTTCTCGCCGATCTTGCGCAAGATGCGCCGGGAGCGGCCGGTGATTTCTGCGACCTGCTCGGCCCCGAAGCGCTGAACGATCTGATCGAGCGCGCCCTGGACCGGGGCAAGCGCGGCAAGGCGCTCAATCATCCGATCGCGGCGCTCGACCGCCTCGCGGCATTGAACGGGGTTGCCGTCCTTATCGAAGACCGGCCGCGACGAAAGGTTGCCTTCTTCGTCCGTGAACGGCTCGAAAAGCTGGGTCGGGAAGGAGTGAGCGAGATAGTCGCAAACGTACTCGCGAGGAGTGACATCGACCTGTACGTCGCCCCATTCCTCGCTCGGAATCTCGGCAAGCCGGCGCTCCATCAACGCTTCGCCTGTCGAGACGATCTGAATGACGGCGGAATGGCCGGCTTCGAGATCACGCTCGATCGAAGCGATCAGCGAGGGCGTCTTCATCGCCGTGATGAGATGATTGAAGAAGCGCTGCTTGGCGCTCTCGAAGGCCGACTTTGCAGCGGATTTGGCCTGAGCGTTCAGCGCGCTGCCGGTTGCACCGGTCACATTCGCCGCTTCGAGAGCGGCATCGAGATTGTTGTGGACGATCTGGAACGCTTCCGCATAGGCGTCGTAGATACGGATTTGCTCCGGCGTGAGCCTGTGCTCCAGGAAGTCGTATTCGACGCCTTCGTAAGAAAGGGAGCGCGCCGCATAGAGGCCGAGCGCCTTGAGGTCGCGGGCGAGCACTTCCATGGCGGCGACGCCGCCGGCTTCGATCGCCTCGACGAATTCCGCACGCGTCGCGAAGGGGAAATCCTCGCCGCCCCAGAGCCCCAAGCGCTGGGCGTAGGCGAGATTGTGCACGGTGGTCGCTCCGGTCGCGGAGACGTAAAGGATGCGGGCGTTCGGCAGCGCGTGTTGCAAGCGAAGGCCGGCGCGTACCTGTTGCGAGGGGGCCTGATCGCCGCGTTCGCTCTTGCCGCCCCCGGCGTTCTGCATGGCGTGGGACTCGTCGAACACGATCACTCCATCGAAATCGCGCCCCAACCAATCGACGATCTGCTTCACGCGCGAAACCTTTCCTTCGCGCGCATCGGACCGTAGCGTGGCGTAGGTGGTAAAAAGGACGCCTTCCGCAAGCGTAACCTGGACTCCCTGCTTGAAGCGCGAGAGCGGCGTGATCAGCAATCGTTCTTGCCCGAGCGCCGACCAGTCGCGCTGCGCGTCTTCGATCAGCTTGTCTGATTTCGATACCCAGAGAGCGCGTCGGCGGCCTTTCAGCCAATTGTCGAGCAGCACGCCCGCGACCTGACGGCCCTTGCCGGCGCCGGTGCCGTCGCCGAGGAACCAGCCCCGGCGGAAGCGGACGGCGTGTTCGGCGTCGTCGGGCGCCGCCGCGACGAGATCGAAGGTCTCCTCGACCGTCCACGAGCCGGCGAGAAAGCCGGAATGCGCGTCGCCCGCGTAGATGACGCTTTCGAGCTGGGCGTCAGAGAGGAGACCGTCGGCGATCACGCGGGCGGGAAGATGCGGCCGATAGCTGGGCTTCGGCGGCGCGACTGACGCCATGGCCGCCGACTGGACGAGCTTGGTGGGATGCGCCTTTGCTCCGGAAATTCGGATCGATTGCAGCGCATATCCTTCGTAGAGCGCATCGGTCAGATGCGCGCCCGTCGTCGGCTGCCAATCGATCGTCTCGTAGGCGATTTCGACAGCGGCGGGATCGCTCGCTGAATGGGGGTTGGGACGCGCGACGACGCGACGCGGCGGTCGCGCGAGCTTGGAGCGGATCGGGAGAGGCGTCGCCAGTCGCGACTCCATCGCCGCGATGGCGGGGCGCGGAGGAACGAAGCGGACGATCCACTCGAGCAAGGTCGCGGCGTTCGGGGCGACGCCGATCGACGAGCAAAACGATGTCAGTTTATCCGCCGGGATGCGGTCGATCACCGTAAGGCGAGTTTCGACGCGCGTGCCATGAGGGGCGTAGATGCGGCCGTCGATGGCGGCGGTGAAGACCACTCTGGCGCGCTCCTGCAAGCGCACGAAGGCGTCGCGCCAGGCGGGATTTTCGGGAGACAAATTGGCACCGGTGATGGCGACGAGCCGTCCGCCCTCGGCAAGGCGCGCAAGCGCCGATGACAAATGCCGCATCGCCGCATCCGCGACGCGGCCATCGACATGAGCGGCGACCGAAAAGGGCGGATTCATCAGGACGACGGTTGGCCGCAAGGCTGCGTCGAGGTGATCGTGGATATGCGCCGCGTCGTGGCGGTTGACCGGAACGCCTGGAAAGAGTCGTTCGAGCAAGAGCGCGCGGGTATCGGCGAATTCGTTGAGGAGGAGAGCGCCGCCGGCGAGCCCCGCGAAAATGGCGAGGAGTCCTGTCCCGGCCGAGGGCTCGAGCACGGTGTCGAAAGGAGTGATGGCGGCGGCGAGACTCGCCACGAAGCCGAGTTCGATCGGCGTCGAGAACTGCTGGAGGGCTTGGGCCTCCTCCGAGCGGCGCGTGTGCGAAGGAAACATCGCCGCGATCTTGGCGAGCATGACGAGCAGCGCCGCGTGCGAACTGGCGCGTTCACGCATGGCGGGACCGAACTTGCGCAGGAACAGGACCTGCGCCGCTTCGCAGGCGTCGTAAGCCGTCTTCCAATCCCAGGCGCCTTCGGTGTCTGAACCGCCGAACGCGGTCGTCATTACCGCTCGCAAGCGCTCGGCCCCGACGGCGCGGCCATGGGAAATGTCCGGCAGGAGCAACTCGGCCGCTTGCAACAGGCGCGCGGCGCGGTGGCATTGGTCGCGATGAGGCACGACGAAAGGAACGGCCGCGACGGCCGGCACGGGAGAAAAGACGTTCATCGGAGGCGTCCAGGAGAGCGGGAACGGAACGAGCCGGCGGGCGCTCTCTCTTGGACCGGGCCGGCTCATCCCCTTCCGGCCGCTCTCTTACTTTCCCCCGTTTGGCCGGCGCCCGGCTGAACGCGGCCTCGAGGCGCGGCAGGCGCCGCTGCGCGCTTGTTTCTGGCGCCTCGCGGCGTTATCTTACTTTCGTCTTACTTCTTCCTGCGAGCGCAAACCTATGGGCTCCGCCCAAAAACTCACGATCAGGGTTTCGACCAAGGGACAGGTGATTTTGCCCAAGTCGATCCGGCAGCGCCGGCATTGGGACGCGGGCACTCGCCTTATTGTCGAGGACACGGCCGAAGGCGTGCTGCTGAAGGCTGCGCCGATCTTCGAGCCGACGCGGCCGGACGAGGTGTTCGGTTGGCTGAAGGTCTTAGGCCCGCCGAAAACTCTCGAAGAGATGGATGCCGGCGTCTTGGCCGAGGCGAGACGCCGCTATGCTTGCGATTGATACGAATATCGTCGTTCGCTATCTCACGGCCGACCATCCCGAACAATCGCCGAAGGCCAAAGCGCTGATCGACAGCAAAGAAGTGTTCGTCTGCACGACGGTCCTGCTCGAAAGCGAGTGGGTGCTGCGCAGCGTCTATGGCTTCTCAGCGGTCGAAGTCGCCAAGGCGCTCGGCGCTTTTGCCGGCTTGCCGAGCGTGAACCTGGAGGATGCGGCGCTCACCGCGAAGGCGCTGGATTGGGCGGCGCGAGGCATGGATTTCGCCGACGCTCTTCATTTGGCGAAGGCCCAAGGGTGCAATGCCTTGGTGAGTTTTGATCGGCGCTTTGCAAAAGTCGCCAAGGAGCTGAGCGACGTCGAGGTGCGGCTGCTCTGATTTCGAGAGCGATCCGTGAGGGCCGTCGACAGGGTCCGGCTCATTTCGTGAAACTGCTCGGCCCGTCGTAGGGCTCGTGGCGCCCTTCATCGATCACGAAGCCATGGCGGCCAGGATCATATTCGTCGGACGGCATGAGGAACCGCCGCTCCCTTCCATGTCGATCGCCGCCCAGGGTCGCGACGCATTCGACGAAGCCCGGCCGATGCTGTGAGACCATCGCGGATACGACGACCCAATCGGAGGCGTGATCGATCCGGAATTGGCGGGCGTCCTTGGCGTGGGACTCGCCAGGATGCAGGACGACGCCGTTGATCAGCTCATACGCGTCGGGCTCGCAATGGCGCAATGTCTCGTCGGCGCATTTGCGCTCATGGTCGGTAAAGAGATGCGGCCATGTCGCCGCGACTTTCGCCCAATCCGAATCCTCCTCGTACCACCCATCGGCGTTGCGATAGGCCGGATGCATGAGCATATTGCGCTCATCATAGAGCTGGAAACCGCCGTGCGCGGCGGTCGAATGACAGACGACGCCGTTATCATAGCGCCACGAAATCTGCGCCGTTCCCCACGGGGTCGCCGCTTGCGTCCTAATCTCGCGGCGGTCGAGCATCGCCAGTTCGCGCTCATGATCGGTCAGTTCTTCGACATATCGACGAAACGCGAATTCGTCTATGAGACGACGGCCGACGATATAGAAATCCGGTGGGCGCCATTCGTCTCGTGGTTTTTCGATGAGATGCGCGCTCACGACAGAAAAGCCTCCGGCTTTGGAAGGCAACGCCAAGAAAGCGCGTTCTCCGACACGGGCCGCAAGAAATCCATCGCGGGTCCGATGAAAGGACGCCACGAGTCGATCGGAATCGCTCATCGAAGGTCTCCGCGAAGGCAAAGAGCCCGGCGCTATGGCCGGGCTCGAAAAGGAAAGGATGGCGCGAGGGCGGCGGCAGTCCGCCCCGCGAGGGTGCGGTCATTCCGCAGCGATTGCGGATCGGTGAGGCTCTTCGGAATCGGAGGCCGCTGGATCGCCGGCGCCGTCTTCTTCGCCATCGGCAAGGAATGCAGGCAAAGCCTTGGCGCCCGCGTCGTCTTCGCCGGCCGGTTCGACGCCGTGGACGTCCGGCGTGCGCAGCGGCTCGGGGAGCCAGCCAGAGCCTTCGAGCAACCGCTCTGCCTCTTTAGCCATGTCGGGCCGCTTCAGATGCTCGATGAGCCGCGCCGATTGCGCGCCCTTCGCCTCCCGCACGGCCTCGAGGATACGCGCTTTCGGAACCCGGCCGAGATAGTTTTCAACGGTCGGCGTCCACCCTGCAGCGGCCATATCGAGCCTGACCGCATTTGCCAAAGCATTTGCATGAGCGAGGCGGCGCGGATTGCGGTTCCACGGTTCGCATACAGCATTGACGCCGAGCGAGGCGCAATGGGCGAAGAGCGCCGCCTGGGCGTCGCCGTCGAGCGCGGTGACCCTGTCCCAAAGATGATCCACCTCTTTGGGCAATTTTGTCACCCATTGCTCGTGGCGCGCTTCGATTGCCTTCGCCGAAACGCTGTCGGCAAGGCCCGGCGCCTGAGCGCTGAAGGTGGAGTTCTTTAAGGTCAGTTCGAGGCAAGACTCTGACTCGCGATGATAGAATGCTCCGAGACACATCGCGTGCAGCACCGCCGCGAAGGCTGTGCGCGGATCGTTCGCCAGGGCGTCGCGCAGGGCCAATGTGCGATGGGCCGTAAGTTCGGTCACCAATCGATCGGAGAGTGGTCGAACGCCCTCGTCTTCCTCGGGCGCTTGGGCTTCGGACGGGAGGATGACGCCTTTGACGCCAACCGCTGTCCGCGAGTGCGCGCCGTCGGAGCCGACGACCGCGGATATCTCTCCGTCGCTATCTGTTGGTTCGACCGCAGGCTCGTCTTCGGGCCGGACATAGCCGCGCTCGATGCGCAGTCCGCCATCGCCATTGATGCTGACGAAGACTCCCGCGCAGGCGATGTCAGCGGCATCGTAAATGACGGGCCGCTCGTCGAGAGCAGCGAGCGCGGTCTCGATTTCGCCGAGCCGCTGATCGACTTCTTCTGGCAGATCGTCGGCCTCGGCGTATTCGTTCTCGAGCCGCTCCTGTTCGGCCTGCAGCGCATCACGGCTCGCCAACTCCTCGTCGGCGAGGGCAACGGTCTCGCCGGTCAGCCGGCGCAGCCCGGCAGTATGGCCGTAGGGAAAGTCGGTCGCGACCTCGATCCATTTCCAACCCTCGGCGCGAAGAACTTCGGCTTCGGCCTGGAGTTTCTCTAGCGCCAACCGGTCGAGCAACGCCGCATCTTGCAGCCAGCCGCCATCATCATGCTGGAACAGGTCGCGCATAATGACGCCGCCAGCCTTCTCGTAAGTGTCGAGCCCAACGAATTGTGCTCGTTTATCGGAAGCGCGAAACGCGCCCTCAGTGAGTTGCCGGCGGATGTAATACGGCTCCTTGTTGTAAGAGCGCTGGATCGCGTCCCACACCTCCTCCTGGCGAGCATGATGATTCGTCACGGTGAAGGCGGTGAGTTGCTCCAGCGTCATGCGGTCTTCGGCGTAGACCTCCAGGAGCTTTTCGGAGACGGCGGCGAGACGAAGGCGCTGTTTCACGACCGTCGGCGATACGAAGAACCGCGCAGCGATTTCCTCCTCGCCGAGACCTTTTTCCCGCAAGGCGTGGAAGGCGCGGAACTGATCTAACGGGTGCAAGGCGGCGCGTTGGACATTCTCGGCAAGCGAATCTTCTTCGGCGATTCCGTCTTCGCGCACGATGCAAGGCACGAGCTGAGTCTTGCTCATGCGTTTCTGCTTGACGAGCAGTTCGAGCGCGCGAAAGCGGCGCCCGCCGGCCGGGACTTCGAACATGCCGGTCTCGCGGCCGTCCGCATCTCGCACCGGCCGCACGCAGAGACTCTGAAGCAGTGTGCGGCGGGCTATGTCTTCAGCGAGCTCCTGGATTGAGACGCCGGCCTTTACGCGCCGCACATTCGTCTGGGACAGGACCAATTTGTTGAAGGGAATATCGCGCGAGGCGCTGAGCGTAATCTTCTGAACGGCGGTAGCCATGTCGATAATCTCCGCGACGGGCCGGCCGAAAGCCTCTCCCTCGACCACTAAATCCGTCATGAGAATTCTGGCCCTTCTCTTACTCTTAAGGCGTTCCCGCGAAGTCGCTTCAACATATGGCGCGCGGCTCCTACTGTTCTCCCATGTGCAATCTCTACCCCGCAACCAAGAGGCTCTGCGACGGCTCTTCAAAATCGGCCGCGATCTCACCGGCAACCTGCCGGCTCTACCGGCGATCTTTCCCGACGCGCTCGCCCCAGTCGTCCGCACGGGAGGACGGCGAGCGCGAACTCTTGATGATGCGGTGGGGCTTCCCGCCGCCGCCGAACCTCGCCTCCCGGCCAGTGACGAACATCCGCGTATGTGGAGGAGGCTTGGGAGACATGGCTGACGGCCCCGGCCGAGCAGGCGCTCGCCTTGCAAAAGCCGGCGCCGAACGATGCGTTGCGGATCATCGCGATCGGGAAGCGTGAGGACGCGGAAGGCGAATGGGTTCTACGCGTTAAAGAGGGGTCGTCTCGTTCCGAGTGAGCGCATGGCAGTCTTCAAAGAGCCATAAAACTGCATCGATCCCGTTTTCCAGCGTCGGCGTAAGCGTCTCGGTCGGCTTCAAGCCCCTCCGAATTGCGCGCTATGGTCGCCGATTTTACGACGGCCTCGCGAGGCATCTTTGAGGCTGATGGATTTTGTGGTCATCGTCGGTTCGATATGGGCCGAGCAAGACCTAACGCCGCAAAGCCGAGTGCTGGAACCCAGTCCGATGCCTCGACCGAAAGTATCGGAAAAGACTCGGATCTTGAATTTTGTCTCTTAGAAATCGTTCGCGCTCTTGCATGCGCCGCCGCGCGGGAGGATCATCGTAAAGCCCTTGAGGCGGAAGCGATGTCACTTCCCAAGGCGGATCGGCGATGAAGCGCACGGCCATCTATGCCCGTTTTTCGACGGAACTCCAACACGAACGCTCGATTGAAGATCAGGTCGCGGTATGCCGATCTTATGCCGAACGAAACGATCTGGAGGTCGTGGGCATTTACGACGATCGAGCCCGTTCTGGCGCTTCGATGTACGGGCGCGAAGGGCTATTGCGTCTTCTGGAGGCTGCGCGGGACGGCGCTTTTGAAGTTATTTTGATCGAAGCCCTCGATCGCCTCTCGCGCGATCAGGAAGACCTCGCCGGAATTTGGAAAAGATTGAATTTCCTTGGCGTCGAATTGCGTGCTGTCCACGAAGGCACGGCGGATCAGATCCAGATCGGCGTGCGAGGGCTGTTGGGCTCGCTGTTCCTGACAGACCTTGCCCACAAAGTGCGCCGCGGCATGCAGGGCGTAGTGCGAGACGGCCGTCACGCCGGCGGGCGGGCGTTCGGTTACCGGCCGGTGCCAGGGAAACCCGGCGAACTGGAAATCGTCGAAGACGAGGCGGCAATCGTTCGACGCATCTTTCGAGATTATGTCGCCGGCAAGACCCCGCGGGAAATTGCCCACGCCTTGAACAAAGAGGGCGTGCGCCCGCCTCGCGGCGTCAATTGGACGCCTTCGACGATCAACGGCAACAAGAAGCGCCATCACGGCATAATCCTGAATGAGCTCTATGCGGGCGTCGTGGTGTGGAACCGGGTCAGGATGATCAAAGACCCGGACACGGGCCGCCGAGTTTCGCGCTCCAATCCGCCGGAGGAATGGAAGAGAGCCGACGCGCCGCATTTGGCGATCATCGACAAGGATTTGTTCGAGGCGGCGCAGCATCGGAAGGGGGAGCGCACGCACGATGCGCCCCAGAAGCAACGAAAAGCCAAGTTTTTGCTATCCGGGCTGCTGAAGTGCGGCTGTTGTGGGGGCGGCCTGTCGATGAAGGATCGCGACCACGGCCGGGTCCGAGTCCGTTGTTCGACGATGCGGGAGGCTGGAACCTGTTCGAACCGCAAGATTTTCTACCTCGACGAGATCGAGAAGGCGGTTCTGACGGGCCTGAAAAAGCACCTCAGAGCGCCGCAGTTGCTGAAGGAATTCGTGAAAACCTACCAGGAAGAGCGCGAGCGCCTCGCCGCCGAAAAAGTCAAGCGGCGTGGTAAGCTAGAAGGCAAGCTGGCCGAGGTCCAACGCTCGCTGGACAGGATGTGGTCCGATTACGAGACGGAACGCGTGCCCGTCGATGTCTTGGGTCCCAGAATGAAGGAAGCCCAAGCGCAAAAGGTTGCGTTGCTGGCGGAGCTTGAATCGCAACCCGAGCAGGAAAAGATTGTCGGCCTACACCCGGCCGCGCTTCGACACTACGAGAAGGTGGTCCGGCAGTTACATGAGGTTTTCGGGCAGGGGGTCACCTCCGACAATGAGGAGGCGGCGGAGAAAATCCGCAATTTGGTCGCCAAAGCAACCGTCAAGCCATCCGACGAGGGCTTCACGATCGAACTTCAGGGACGCCTTGCTTTGCTTATGGGTGCGCCGAACGTTTACCCCAACATGCGCATCGCCGCGTCGGGGGGATCGGTGGTAGCGGAGGAGGGATTCGAACCCCCGACACAAGGATTATGATGCAGCCGCGAAATGCGGCGAATCAGAAACTTGCACTCGAAAAAGTCGTCAAACCGGCGACGAAAAATCAAACGCTTGCGAGCGTTTCGTCAAACCTGGACGGCCCGCCCAAAAAGCAAACCGCCGTTCCGGCTGGTCCCCGGAACGGCGGCAAAAGCGAAGCAAAGGCGCTGGCGAGCAACCTTCAAAGCGGAAATTACCCCGCCCAGAGGTTGGAGGCAATCGCTCTTTTAGTCGACCCGCTCGCGGCGGACCTGGACGCGATCGACGCGCTGATCGAGGCGGCGGATGCGCTCGAACCGGACTGCGATCTTGAGCCGTCGTTCGGCTCCGAGTCGTTCGGCCATCCCGGTTCGGACGAATGCGAGATTGATCCTGATCTTGAGGAATCGCTTTCGCTCACTGACGGGCGCGCGCAGCCCGTTTTGCAATTTATGGCCGATCTTGAGCGGGATTTCGAAGACCAAGACCCTTCTGAATGCCCCGCGCATCTTCCCGGCGGCAATGGCGAATGGTTGCCCGGCGGCTATCCGCTTCCCGAAACGCGGGAGGCGCGCCAATGACCGCGCCTCTCGACTCCACCAAATTTTCTGCGGCCCGATTCGCCTTCCTCGAAGGCGTGGCCGATGACGCGGACCTTCCCAAAATCGCAGCGCGACTCGCCGTCAAGCTCGCGAGCAAATATTTGCGCGCCGAGACGGGCGGCGTCGCCTGGCCTTCGATCAAATCCCTGTGCGCAGATTTGAACGTCGCGGCGGACAGCGCCATCCGCAAGGCGCTTTCGGCGATGGTCGCGCGCGGGCATTTGAGCGCCGAATACGTCTCCGGGGCCACTACTCGCTACAGCCTGTCGCCGAAATATTTCGGAGCGACGTCCCCTCACAACGAC
>Ga0233425_10003122_pt1 | contig 30937 bp, 22 predicted proteins | sample Watercolumn_Towu_2_FD_181712 | JGI IMG/M metagenome (GOLD analysis project Ga0233425, IMG submission 181712) | Freshwater microbial communities from Lake Towuti, South Sulawesi, Indonesia - Watercolumn_Towuti2014_140_MG | ecosystem: Environmental > Aquatic > Freshwater > Lake | place...
CCGTAACCCGTAACCCGTAACCCGTAAACCGTAAACCGTAAACCGTAAACCGTACGGGCTATGCCGGTGTTTTGAAGGGCGCTGCTTCGCCAAGCAGCGAGGCATATTCCGACCAGGGGGCGGGCAATGGCGCGTCGATCGAAATCAGTTCCTTGGTCATCGGATCGTGAAAGCTCAGGTGCCGCGCGTGCAAGGCGATCCAGCGCTGCCGAGGATCGATTGACGGCGGGCCGAAGCGGGACCGAGCCCCATACAGTTCGTCGCCCAGAACGACGTGACCGTGGTGCATCGCCTGCAAACGGATCTGGTGGGTGCGGCCGGTTTCGAGTTGAATCTCCAGCCAGGAAATGGAACCGTCGGTCGCGCGGGATTGCCAATGCAGAATTGCCTGCCGCGCCTGGGGGTGGTCGGAGCTGACGATCTCGGATCGAGCCTCCTCGGGCAGTTTGCGCATGAAGTCGGACCAGGTCGCCGGGTCTTCGGACGGAGTCAGTTCGCCCTCGACCAGTGCCCAGTAGCGTTTGACGACGCGTCGCAGTTCAAACTGTTCCGCGATGCGCTGAGCGGCTCGCACGTGCCGCGCGATCACCAGAACACCAGACACGGGCCGGTCGAGTCGGTGGGGCATGCCGAGATAGAGGTGATGCTGTTTTTCTTCCCGGATCTGCAGGAAACGCCGCACGCGGGCTTCCATGCTGTCGATGCCTGGCGGAGCCTGGGTGAGCACGCCTGGGGGCTTGGCCACCACCAGGCACGGGCCGCGCTCGTAGAGTATCTCCAGACTGGGCGGTCCGCCTTCGATCATTCGGCGCGATCCCGAGTCAAACCTGGGAAGCGCCGGGGACGACGTACGGGCTGCGGTAGTCGCGTGTCAGCATTGCGTTGGCGGCCGGGTTATTCTGGAACGTCTCCTCGGCGACGTTCAATGTCAGCACCGCGCCCATGCGCACCTTGAGTCCATCGACTTTCACTTCATTTTCGTTCAGGTGAGCCAAGGTCCGCTGCAGCGTATCCTGGTAATCGTCCGTTTGTTTGAACTGCGCCAATTGCGGCGCCAGTTCCTGGGCCGCGACGTCGGTTCCCAATCGGTAGGAGATATTCGCCAGGTGGCACAGCGCGCTGGAGAGATGGCCGTCTTCGATGTCGGCGGTCAAGTCGGACGCATTGCGGCTGCGAACCGCTTTGAGGAAATTGGCGAAGTGCAGGTTGTCTCCGCCGCCTTTGAACGTGGCGACTTCGTTTCCGTCCTTGTCGAACGCCACTCCCGATTCGTAGCTGCCGATCACGACGTAACCGTCCGTGCCTTCGACAATGATCCCGACGCTGGCGCCTTTATATCGCGGGGTTTTCAATCCGCGCACCTCGAACACCAGCGAGCGGTTTCCGTAGTCCTGGACGGCCACCTGCGTGTTGGCGGTCTCGCCGGCGTCCTCGTAACCGAATCGTCCGCCGTAGCTGACGACGGAGTTGCTGAGGGTTTTTGCGCCGAGAGCCCATCGGCAGAGGTCCATCTGATGGATGCCCTGGTTGCCGAGGTCGCCGTTGCCGAAGTCCCATTGCCAGTGCCAGTCGTAATGGAATCTCGGTCGAGTGACCGGCCCCATCGGCGCGGGTCCGCACCAGAGGTCGTAATTGATATTGGCCGGCACTTCATAGACGCCTTTAGGACCGATCGATCCACGAGGCTTGTAGCAGAGTCCGCGTGCCAGTTTGACCTCGCCGATCTTTCCCGCGTGGATATATTCCATGGCGGCGATCATGCCCGGGTTGGACCGCGACTGGGTCCCGGTCTGGCAGATCCGCTTGTGTTTCCTGGCCGCCTCGACGATCCGCCGTCCCTCGCTGACGTTGTGGCTGACCGGCTTCTCGACGTAAACATCCTTGCCGGCCTGGATCGCCCAGATCGCGCCCAAAGCGTGCCAGTGGTTGGGGGTCGCGATGGTGACAATGTCGACACGAGGGTCTTCGAGGACTTTGCGGATATCCTCTTCGAACTTTGGCACATGGCCGTCCTGTCGCTTGCCGACTTCCTCGGCCCGCTTGCCGCCAATATCCCGATCGACGTCGCAGATATAGAGGATTTCCGTATCGCCCCGCCCGGCGAATGCCGAAATATGGCTGTTGCCTCGGCCGTTGACTCCCATGACGGCGACGCCCAAAGTCTCGCTGGGTCCCTTGCCGGGCTTGTCTTCATCGGCGAACACGTTCGGCGCTGCATGGGCCGCCACGGCGGCTGCGGTAGCCAGCATGGATTCTTCCAGGAATTCACGGCGTGAACGGTGCGACATGGCTTGGCTCCTTGGAACAAACTCGAATGCAACCGGGGGGGCAACGCGGGGACGGCAGCGCAACCGCCGACGTGACCTCAAGGCTACTCAACCTGATCCCGAACCTCAAGACCCAGCGACCTGCGGTAGGACTTGCGTTGCGGGTCAAGTCCCCGTTCGGCCGTGATCGCGGTCCACCGTTCGGCGACCTGGCTTAGTGCGGCCTCGGCTCCCAATTCGCCGCGCAAATGGGCGAGGATCTTCTCCCGCAGGACAGCCAGGTAATCTTCGTGGCCGGCCAGGCGAGGGTAAGGGAAGTACGACGCCCGATGGAACGACGCTTCCACGGTTTCATAGTAGGAGCGTGCGGTGGCGGGACCGAGCCCGCCGGGGAGCCAGGCGTCGGCCAAAGCTTGCTGGGTTGCTCGGAACGGAGCCGTTTTCGCGCTGGCGGGCGCCACCCGAGCGCTCCACTCGCCTCCCGACAGCAGACGCAATGTGTTCAGGGCGGCGCCGCCGCGTCGGGAGCCTCGCACCAACGCTCCGACCCGACCCGCAGCGCCGATCACGGTTGCCCGCGTCGATTCGTCCGCTCGTTTAGTTTCCCAGTTACGATCCAGAAAACTATAGGCCCTCGTGCTGCCGGGCAGTTCCGCGAACCGGATCGGCCTCGCGTCCGAAGCTTCGATTGCTTCTGTTCCAACGCGTGTCACACGAGTCACCGCCATCGCGGCCTGGCCATTCGCAACTGCCCGAAGCACCGCCAATGCGTCCATTTGCAGACTGGCGGGGGAAACTTCGGCGACCTTCGCCATCCGCGTCAATGCCTCGACGTACGGCGGAGTATCGATCAGCGGCTGCATACTGCGGTAGTCGAACAGCGTCGAATGCTGGCTGCGGTGCCGGGCTCCCGCCGCGGCATGCGCCAGAAACAGGTCCACGATGTCCTGGTCACCCAGCGGTTCCAGCGGCGCATGCCAGGGAGTATCGGTGGAACCGGACGGCGCCACGGCCAAGGCGCTGGATGCGAGTCGCGGCAGCATTTCCAGGTACTCGACCCAGGTCGCTGGCGGCTCCAGTCCAGCGGACTTCAAGACATCCGCGCGGTAGCAAAGGACGAACGGAGCGGAACCGAAGGGAATCGCATAGGTCTGCGTTCCCCAGGCGACTTCGCGCAGTCGGATCAAATCGAACAATTCGCGCCAGGCCAGCGCCGGGTCGTCCAACGCCGCCGCGGGCAGCGGCTCGATCAGGCCGCGTTGCGCCAGGTCGCCGAGCAACAGTACTGGGAAGATCACGGCGTCGGCGTTCAGGCGGGGCGCGTCGCCCAGCGCCTGCCAGTCCACGGCTTCGATCTGCAATTCGGCATCGGCGCGGGCTGCCCATTGCTGGCCGATCGTCTCGGCCAGCGCGGGGTCGTCAATCACCATCAATCGCGTCGGCTCCGTTCGACCGTCGTTACTCCCCGACTCCTGCGACAGCTGCTTCTCGGCCGCTTGGGGCGACGGTTTTCCGGAGGGGCCGGCCGAATTCCAGCACCCGGAAACGACGATCGCAATCGCCGACAGGCAACCGAATTTTCGCAGCGAACCCAATCTGTTCAGCATCGCGCAAGACTCCTTCGACATCGACCGAACATGCACAGTACGCAGGAAAATCGCGGCTGGATCGATGTCTGCCGGCCAGCAGGCCCCGTTACCGCGACACGGCGCGTGGTTTGCCGACAGGATTGGACGATTCTGCTGCGATCGCCATGACGGCAAACGCGGTTCCGGCGTGCGAGATGAAATGTCTGTTGTCCTTGAACAGGGATCGCGTGAACCAGCGTCCGCTTTCGCGCTGATTGGTTTTCAGCCAGGCCACCGATTTTTTCAAGCGGACGTCGTCCGCGGGAACACCGGCGACGCGTAACACATAGGTGACAAAGCCGGTCGCATATCCGTCGCTGGAATTGTGGTCCTGGCTGCTGCCGTCCTGGCGGTTCCAGCGTCCGAGACTGGCGAGGTTCCAGCCGCCGTCGGGGCGCTGCATCCCCCAGAGTTTCTCGATGGTTGCCTTGCGTTCCTCGGCCGAAATCAGTTCGTCCACGTACGTCGACGCCCAGAGCAGCATCGTCTGGTGATGGACTCCGGGCGGCGGATTGGCGCGGAGGTAAGCCCGCGCCTTGGCGATTCCCGATTTTGCCGCATCGGTTTCGGCGTAACTCCCGGGTGCGACGCCGGCGGCAATCAGCGCCAAGGTCGCTCCATAATGGTCATCCGATTCCATCGGAGGCCAGTCGCACCTGAGCCAGTTCCAGCCTCCATCTTCGCGCTGCAGAGTCCAGATCCTGTCCAGTGCAACGCGGGTGAGAGGATGCAGTTCGCCGGTGGTGGCGGCGTCGTTGAAGGCGAGTGCCGCGGCGGTCGCCACGACTTCGGCGTCCCAGCGTGGGCCTTTGTCGGGCCAGCGGTCGCGAACCAGTTCTTCGGCGAAACGGCGGACGGTCGCGTGCGCGGCGCCGTCGGCAGCGACGGCAGGTCGCGCGTAGAAATAGGCATAGTTGGTGTGGCAGGTAAAACACTGCCGTTGCTTCTGCCAGTCGAGTGCGGCGCTATCCAGGAAATGGACGGCGGCGGGCAACGAAAACTGTTTCGCGAGCGGCTCGTCGGCCCGATTCGCGGCCGGTTCGCGGACGTTTGCCAACGTGACTTCGTCTTCCGCCTGTATTGACGACGACACCGCCGGTCCGGCAACGCCCACCGCAACGCATGCGGACAGCAATCCGCATCCCCAGGCAGCTCGCACGAATCGAATCATGATGATTCCCCTTTTCAATGGTTGGATGATTTGCTGAGGATACGCGAATTGGCCGGTCGAAGCAAATCGAGCGGGAGGGTCATGATCCGATGCGTGTACCCCGAGAGAATTGCCAGCGATAAGCGTGGGGGTCGCGCGGCATCGCACCGGAATCGCCGGGCGGCGTATCCGGGGTTTCGCAAAGTTCGTGGCGGATTCCCAGCAGCATCGCGCGGCGCATCTCCTGGGCCAGAGGCAGCTCGACCTGCCGCAGGAACTCGATCTCCCTGCGGCGGCTCGCCGCGACATACTCGCCATTCTGAATGACCATCGTATGGCGCTGGATCGCGGGGACGCGCGGGTTCGTATCGATGATGCCGCGCAAGTTGAGCGGATCGGCCGCGGAAATGATCACCCAGGGGTCGTCCTCGGGCCGCTCGCGGATTTCCCGCAGCTTTGTCACCGTCGATTCCTCGGCGTATTGTTCGCCGCCGACACCCGAAACAAAGCGTCCGCCGCGCAGTTCGCCGCGCGTTTCGAGTTTCCGGAACACGCGGGTCAGTTCTCCCCAGGCGGGCGCCGCCGATTCCCGGGCCAGCAGGTCGCGAAAGACGACGCCATAGCGGCGAATCAACTGCCAGCACCAGCGTGTGACGTACCGCTCACGTTCGGCGCCTTCCAGCCGACCGCGGCTGGAAAACTCCAACGAGGGGAAGCGCGACCATCTGCCGACGGCCACGGTCGTCTGGCCTAACCGTTGCTGCGTCCGAGGGCGTTGCCTCGTCGAACGGCGCAGGATTCCGGGCGTGCCGATCAGCGACCGCACGGCGGCGAATCCGTCGGAGGTAATCAGTCCCAGCGCGGCCAGTTCGCGCAGCGCCTCTTCCAGATGGGTCGGCAGCAGCTCGGTGATGGCCTTCAGTTCGCCCAGGAACAAGGCGCCGCGTTGCTGCAAGGCGTCGAGCACCAGCCGGGCGTTGGCACGGCAATGACCGGAAAGGTCTTCACGTGGGGCGGGCAGCAGCCAGTCGAGATCTTCGCGTCGTCCCAGTGCCAGCGACATGGCGCGGGTCAGCGGAGCGCGGCTGGGTGCCGATTCCGCCGACCGCACGGGAGGCAGGAAGCGGCCCCAGACGAGTTCCCCGGAGAGGAACAGTTGGTCGAGCCAGTCGGGATCGTAGTCGCAAACGCGCGACTGCAATAATGGAAACTCCCACGCGCCGGCCGGGACCTCGAACCCCTGCAGCTGCTCGACCGCGGCGCGAACGCCCAGCGGCCCGGTACGCTCGACCTTCGTCAGCTGATGATGGTGCGTGAGAAACCGCAGGAAGTCCTTGACCGAAACCGGTTGAATGCGGCGCCGCAGGCCGTCCATCGTCAGTCGATGGATGCGGGCCAGCAAGCGGCGATCGCACCATTCGACAACGTTCTCGGCGCGGCGTTCGGGAGAATAGCGTCCGCGCATCACCGCGCCCTGGGACTCCAGCGCCTCGAGCGCGGCCGAGACCTGGCTCGATTCCAACCCAAGCTTGTCCGCCAGCTCGTCGGCAGTTACCGGGCCCGAGCAGGGCATCCGCCCGCGCACGATTTCGGTCCAGCCCGCCGAGGCCTCCCAGGCCTCGCTCGCGCCTTGGACCGCCGCGCAGGGTTCGAACTCCGCGGTGGGATAGACCACGCGCAGCATCGGCAGATGCTCGGCCGCGGTCCAGTACTCGGTCGCCATCTGGAATCGTGCTACGCGGCCGGACGCCTTCAGCGGCGGCAGCCACTCCTGCCACGGCGCGAGTTCGTCGCCGCGAACCTGCACCATCTGCAGCAACGCGTCGTGCAACTCCTCCGGATCCCGCACCGTCGGCCACGCCTCTTCGCTCACCTGCCGAATCGCTTCGGGACTCAGTTGCGTTAGGTCACCCGCATCCTCGATCGTCAGCGACCGGCGGATCTTCACCGCCCGCGTCCTGCGCTCGTCCAGCCCGGCTCCGTCCAGGAATGCGTACGGGCTGGCGTTCAACAGCTCGTGACTGAACGGCGACGGTTCGCGCGTCTCACGCGGAATCAGTTCGATCGCACCGTCGCGAATCTCGGCCAGGACATCCAGCCAGCGCGGTGTATCCATCGCTTCCCGCAGGCAGTCCAGCACGGTCTGGCGCACCAGCGGGTGATCGGGGATCACGACGTCGCCGTGGTGGTTCTCCAGGCAACCGACCGTTTCCGGAAAAGTCGCGGCCAGCAAGTCGTCGGCGCGGAACCGCTGCAAGTGGAAAGGAACGCGCTGTCCTGACTGGTTGCGCAGAACGGCGAGTGCCCGCGTGACGTTCCAGCGCCATCGCACCTGGAACATCGGCACGGCCAGGATGGCCTGCTGCAGCAGATCCTCGGCATTGTGCGGGCCCAGCATCTTGAACAGCTGTTCGATCGGGAAACTATGCTGGGGCGATAGCGAGAGGACGATCCCGTTGTCGGTGGCGGCCGCCTGCAGTTCGAAATCAAAACTGCGGCAGAACCGTTTGCGGAGCGCCAGGCCCCAAGCCCGGTTGATGCGGGAGCCCAGCGGCGCGTGGATGACCAGCTGCATCCCGCCCGATTCGTCGAAAAAGCGTTCGAAGACGATCCGATTCCGTGTGGGTACGAGTCCGACCGAAGCGACTTGTGCCTGCACGTAGCGGATCGCCTGCGTGGCGGCAAAGGGGCTCACGCCGCATCGCCGGCAGAGTCGATCGAGGTCACTCAGGGGCGAGGTCTCCGTCGGCGGTTGAGGAACCGGTCGATCGGACGCGTCGTGCGTCGCAGCGCCCGGCGGCGGGAACTGTTCGGCGATTTCCTGCCGCAATCGGGAAACTTCGGCCGACAATTCCGGGGTGCGGCCCAGCCCCTCGCCAAACCAGAACGGGACGGACGGTGGAGCGCCCTGTGCGTCCCGCACGACCACCTCGCCTCCGCGGACGTGACAAATCTGCCAGGAAGTATTTCCGAGCACAAAGATATCGCCCGCCGAGCTGTCGATCGCAAAATCCTCCTCGACGGTCCCGACCAGTGTCCGGTCGTTTTCGGTGACCACGCGAAATTCCGCCTGTTCCGGGATCGCTCCGCCGGACATGATTGCGGCCAGTCGCGCCGCTTTGCGTGCGCGGAGTTTTCCGTGGATCCGGTCGCGGTGCAGGTACGCGCCGCGGCGGACCGTCGGCGTCAGGCCGCGGCTCAACATCTCCACAATTTCGTTGAATTCGCTGTCGCTCAGGTCGCGGTATGGCCCGGCACGGCGGATCAGCTCTCGCAGTTCGGGTTCATTCCAGTCGTCGCAAGCGACCGCCGCCACGATTTGCTGCGCGAGGATATCGAGCGGTTTGCGGGGAATCTCGATGCGATCCAGCAGTCCGGCTCGCACCGCCCGCAGCAACGCCATCGATTCCAACAGCTCGTCGCGCGTCAGCGGAAACAGCCGTCCTTTCGGTGTCGCGCCGATCGAATGGCCCGCCCGGCCCACGCGCTGCAGAAACGCGGCGATCGAGCGCGGAGACCCGATCTGGCAAACCAGATCGATGTATCCGATATCGATGCCCATTTCCAGCGAGGCAGTCGCGACGATCGCCCGCAATTTTCCCTGCTTCAGCCGCTGCTCCGCCGACAGCCTCAGTTCCCGCGACATGCTGCCGTGGTGGCTGGCGACCGCTTCGTCGCCTAACAACCCGCGCAACTGGTGCGCAATCCGCTCCGACATCCGTCGCGTGTTGACAAAAATCAACGTCGACCGGTGCGCCTGAATGCACTCCACCAGCCGCGCATGAATCTCGCCCCATTGTTCGTGCGAACAGACGGCCGCCAGCTCGCTGGGCGGAACTTCGACTCCCAGATCGAGCGTTCGAATGTGGCCCACGTCGACGATCGTACAGTCGGGAGTCGGTCGGCTGGCCGTTCCCGGCGCCTCGACACTCGGCCGGTCGCCGACCAGGAACCAGGCCAGCTCCTCGATCGGTCGTTGCGTCGCCGAAAGGCCGATCCGGGTCAGCGGCCGAGCGCAAAGATGCTCCAGCCGTTCGAGCGTCAGTGCCAGATGCGACCCGCGCTTGTCCCGGGCCAGGGCATGGATCTCGTCGACGATGACGGTACGCACCGTCCGCAGATGCTCGCGGCTCTTGGCCGAGGTCAGCATCAGGTAAAGTGACTCCGGTGTCGTGACCAGAATATGCGGCGGTTGTTTGCGCATCCGCTGGCGGCTTGCGGTCGGCGTATCTCCGGTGCGAACCGCGACGCGGATCGGAAGTTCGCCAAACCCCTCGGCGCGGCAGCGTTCCGCCAGTTCCAGCAAAGGCCCGTGCAGGTTTTTCTCAATGTCGTTACTGAGCGCTTTGAGCGGCGAAACGTAGACAACCTGCGTCGATTCCGGCAATTCGTTGGAACGCCACGCCCGAACCAACTGGTCGATGCAGACCAGGAACGCGGCGAGCGTTTTGCCGGAGCCGGTCGGAGCGGCGATCAGCGTGTTGCGGCCAGCCGCGATCGAGGGCCAGCCGAGCTGTTGGGCGTCGGTCGGTGATACGAATCGATCCTGAAACCAGTTACGCACCAGCGGGCTTCGCAGGGCTTGCAGCCACTCCTGCTGTTCGTTCGATTCAGCGCTGCCTGTAGCCGGGTTCTCGCGCACGGTCATTCCTGTCCCTCCTGGATTCTCATTTGACGCCAGGTTCGCGCATCGATTCCGACTGGGACGCGGCGGCGTCCGCCTCGCGCATCCACTGGTCAAGAAAGCCCATGATAAATTGGCGATAGAACCGTTCGAGCAGCGGGTTGGATTTGAGCAGCTGGAACGTCTGGTAAAGTCGACTGCCTTGCTCGGCGTCCATCGCAACTTCGACGGAACGTCCTTGCGCGTCGACGAGGATCGATTGATAGGTCAACGAGCCGTCTTCGGACTCGGTCTGGCGAACATCGTGCAGCTGGGCGGTGTGGTAATCGAATTCGCCATTCGCGGAAGATTCGGTCGGGCGGTCGGCACGTTCCTCGGTGCCGAACCATTGCCGCAGCTGGACGGAAAGACTGTCGACCGACTCGTTGCTTGCGACGCGATCGAGTTTCGTGGCGAGTTGCCGCAGCTTTTCGAATTTCTGGTCGTCGTCGGCCGCCTGGGATTCGTCGACCGCGTCGTGCACTTTCCGTCGCAGGTACTCCGGCATCGTCGGGCCGGCGTTTTCGCCGGGGGGGGCAACGGGCGCCGGCGGGGACTCTTCGGCCGGTACCGAGACAAAGGTCAGCGGTCGGGCCGCGGACGCCGGCGGGATCGAGAATATCCAAGGCCACGTGAACAGCGAGCAGGCCGCCAGAGCCAGCGTGATCGCCAGGTGCAACGATCCTGAAACGACGAGACCGGCATACCAATATCGGTGCGTTTCGTGTTTGCCTGACATGGTCACCGCCGGCGCTGGCCCCGGAGAGAATACGGGGCCCTTAGGTCAAATGTATGCTGGCGGCCAGGGAGTGGCAATGACCAAAAATACTCGCCGAAACGTCCGCGACCGGGCGACAGCGACCGTTCGGAACCGTTAGAATGGGTGTCCCTGGCCACGTATGCATTCCCGCCTGATCCGACTCATTCCGCGAGGCACCGCGCCATGCATTGCCATCAGATAAGGGCCTGTTTCCTCGGATTGCTGCTTGCCTGCTCGGTGCCGAGGGCCCCGATCTCGGCCGCGGAATGGTTGCAGTTTCGCGGAAATAACGCCACGGGACGCGCCCAGGGAGCTCGGCAGTTCCCCGTCGAAATCGGGCCGAATTCGTCGGTCATCTGGCGTGTTGCCGTCCCTCCCGGTCATTCGTCGCCGGTCGTCACCGAACGACGCATTTTTCTCACCGGCGTCCGCGACGGTCAATTGTTGACGATCGCTTTGGATCGGTTGAAGGGCCGTCCTGCCTGGGAGGCCGAAGCGCCGCACGAGAAACTCGAAGAGATCCACTCCATCGGCAGTTACGCCCAGGCGACTCCCGTTTCCGACGGCGACATCGTGGTGTCGTTGTTCGGCTCGGCTGGCCTGTTTGCCTATGACGCCAACGGCGTCCCGCTCTGGAAAGTGCCGATGGGACCGTTCAATAACGATTTCGGGGCCGCGGCCTCGCCGATCATCGCGGGGGACCTGCTGATCCTGAATCAGGATCATGATACCGACTCGTTCCTCGCCGCGTTCGACAAACGGACCGGCAAGCAGGTCTGGCGCACGAACCGCGGCGAGTTTTCGCGGAATTTCGGCACGCCGGTGCTCTGGGACAACGGCGGTCGCACGCAGATCGTCGTCGCGGGAACGCTGCGGGTCATCGGTTATGATCTGGCGACCGGCAGCGAGGCCTGGACGGTGAACGGATTATCGCGGACCGTCTGCACCACGCCGGTGGTGGGACTCGACGGAATCCTCTACGTCGCCGGTTGGTCCGCCGGCGGTGACGCGGGGGATCGGATCCGGGTGGAGGCGTTCGAGTCGATTATTGCGCAAGTGGACAAAGATCAGGATGGAATGATCTCCGAAGACGAATTGGAAGGGGGCGCGATCAAGCAGCGGTTCTCGCAGGTTGATCGCGACAACGACAATAAGCTCAGCCGGGACGAGTACGAGTACTTCCGCGGCCTGTTTGACAAGACGCAGAACGTCGTGCTGGCGATCCGCCCCGGCGCGGTGGGAGATGCGTCCGAGAGTCATGTCGTCTGGCGCCAGGAGAAGCAGGTGCCGTTCTGTGCCTCGCCGCTCTGGGAAAACGACCATATTTTCACGGTGCGCGACGGCGGCATCTTCGCCAGCATTGACGCCCGCTCCGGCAAAGTCGTCAAGCAAGGCCGGTTGCCGGCGACCGACGAGTACTACAGTTCCCCTGTCGCCGCCGACAAGAAGATCTACCTGCTGAACCAGAAAGGGAAACTGACGGTCGTCAGCGCCCAGGGCACCTGGCAGGTGCTGGCCAGCGCCGACTTCAACGACGACGTCTACGCCACGCCGGCCCTGGTCGACGGCCGGATCTACCTGCGCACCGAGCATTGGCTTTATTGTTTCGGAAAATAGCACCCGTTTTCAGACCGAGGGACTTCGTCATGTCGCACAATCGTCGCACCTTCCTGCGTCGCGCGGCCGTTTCCAGCGCCGTGCCATTTATCGGAACCTGGGCTCGACCTGTACTCGCCGCCGCAGATCGCGTGCAGATCGCCTGCATCGGTGTCGGCGGAAAGGGCGAATCGGATATGCTCGAGACGGCGACCGGCAACGCCGTCGTTGCCATCTGCGACGTCGACAAAGACCGGCTCGATAAGGCGGCTGCCCGCTTTCCGAACGCCAGGAAATATACCGAATGGCGCAAACTCCTGGAGCAGAAAGATATCGATGCCGTCACCGTCTCCACGCCCGACCATACCCACGCGCCGGCCTCGATGGCTGCCATCCGCCTGGGCAAACATGTCTATACGCAAAAGCCGCTGACTCACTCGGTTTACGAAGCGCGCAAGTTGAGTGAAGCTGCCGCCATGCAAGGCGTCGTGACGCAAATGGGAATCCAGCATCACGCCACGGCCCGATTGAAGATCGCTGTGAAAACGGTGCAGGACGGAGTGATCGGTAAGGTCAGCGAAGTCCACACCTGGACCGATCGCCCGGGCAACTATTGGCAGCAGGGACTCACCCGGCCCGACAAATCAGATCCGGTACCGGCCAATCTGGAATGGGACCAGTGGCTCGGCGTCGCCCCGGCGCGACCGTTCGTACAGGGGCTGTATCACCCGTTCCACTGGCGCGGGTGGTGGGATTTCGGCACCGGCGCATTGGGCGATATGGGCTGCCATATCCTCGATCCGGTCGTGCAGGCACTCGACCTCAAGGCCCCGTCGGTCATCACTGCCGAAGGACCGCCGCCGCATCCCGATAGCGGGCCACAATGGTGCATCGTCCATTGGGAATTTCCCGGGACCCGATACACCACGGAACAATTGCGGCTGCACTGGTACGAATCGGGCAAACAACCGCCGCGAGAGATTTTCAAAGCACCGGCCGATTGGAAAGGATCGCTGAACGGCGTGCTGTTCATCGGCGAAAAAGGCAATCTGTTCGTCGGATTCCCCGAAATGCCGGAGTTGTTCCCGAGAGAGCAATTTGCGGGGCACAAGTTCCCCGAACTGCAGGACCATAATCACTATCTGCAGTGGACCAATGCGATCCTGGGCAAGGAAAAAGTCTCCTGCCCGTTTTCGTACTCCGGGCCGCTCACCGAAACCGTGCTGCTGGGCAATGTGGCGTATCGCACCGGCAAGAGAATTGCATGGGACACGAAGACCCTGCAGGCCCAGGGAGTTCCCCAAGCCGACCCGTTTATCAAGCGGGCATACCGTCAAGGTTGGGAAACAGCCGGTTTGAGTTGACATTCCGCCGATCACCTCGGGTCGGGCCCCCGGAATTCGCCATTGGGTACTGCAATTGCTCCGAATTCAAGGTCATGTCAACCGATACGAGATCGCTCAACATCAAGGAGCCTCGCCATGCGACGAAAACAATTGCGCGATAACGATCCGGTTATCATGACCGTGCAACAGCATATTCTCAATGAGCAGCGCAAGCACTCGCCGCGGGCGACCGGCGCGTTTTCCTGGGTGCTGTCCGGAATCACGCTCGCGACAAAGATGACGCAGGCCAAGGTGCGCAGCGCCGGATTGCTGAATGTGCTCGGCGACGCCGGGGCCGCCAATACCCACGGTGAACAACAGCAGAAGCTCGATGTCTTCGCCAACGATGCCTTAATCCATTGTCTGGGAATCCGCGAAAGCGTGGCCATTCTGGCGTCGGAGGAAGGCGACGATGCGGTCACTTTCGAGGGGCGAGGCGAGGACGGCAAATACATCATCGTGTTCGACCCGCTGGATGGCTCGTCGAATATCGACGTGAATGTGAGCGTCGGCACCATCTTTTCCGTGCTGCCGATGCCGGAGAATTACGATCATTCGGATCCTTCTTCGGCGGTGCTGCAGCCGGGCGCTCGTCAGTTGGCCGCCGGATACGTCGTCTACGGCCCGTCCACGATTCTGGTCTATACCTCCGGCCACGGTGTTCATGGTTTTACGCTCGACCCGGAAGTCGGCGCCTATATCTTGAGTCACGAGAATATCCGCATGCCGGCCGCGGGCAAGTATTACTCGGTCAACGAGGCCAATGCGCATACGTTTCCCCAGGGTTACCAGCAGTACCTCGATTACCTGCGACGCGGCGGCAGTGGGCGACAGTACAGTTCGCGTTATATCGGATCGCTGGTGGCCGATTTCCACCGCACCTTGCTGCGCGGCGGGATCTTCCTCTATCCGCCCACCGACGACTATCCGGATGGCAAACTGCGTTTGCTATACGAAGCCAATCCGATCGCGTTTATTGCCGAACAGGCCGGCGGCGTTGCGACCGACGGTCGACAGCGCATCCTGGATGTTTCTCCACAGAAGATTCACCATCGCACGCCGCTGATGGTGGGAAGCCGGACCGAAATGCTCGACCTGGATCGGTTCCTGCAGCCGGCATCGGAGCCCGACCAGAATTTGCCGTTGCGGCGTCGTTCGCCGGCGACCACCTGACCTGCCTTGTTGCCCGGCAACCGACAGCCGGCGATTCAACGTTGTACTGCCTGGACGCTGACGCAACGGAGCTGCGCTGTGCGGGCTCGCGCGCCGTCGCACCTGAGGGCACACGAGCGTTCGGCGGCGAGCGGGTTTAGGGAGCAAACCGGACCATAAAGCCTGCCCTAGCGGCTGCCAGCGGATCCTATGGTACCGGCATCGGATTTGCGTCTAGCCTGGATGGGGCAACACGTATCGAAGACAAGTTTCCGCACAACGTCCAAGCGCGAGTCGAAGTGGGGAGGGGCCGATGCAGATTCGGGATAAAGTAGCGTTGGTCACCGGCGCGGCAAGCGGAATCGGGGAAGCAACCTGTCTGGAACTGGCGCGAAGGGGCGCGAAGGCGGTGATTCTGGTGGATCAGAGCGACCGCGTGTATGAGCTCGCCGATCGCTTGCAGCGCGACGTGGGCCGACCCGTCGGTGTGGCGCAGGTCGGCAGTGCGACGGACGAGCAGTTTCGTCGGCAGGTTTTCGACCAGGCGACAGCCCACTGCGGACTGGTTTCGATTTGCGTGCCGGCCGCCGGGATTGCCCGTGACTCGCTGGCGGTTCATCTGAACAAGGAGACGCGCAAGGCGGAAATCTATTCGCTGGAACTATTCCGGCTGGTAACCGAAGTCAACATGATCGCGCCGATTTACTGGGGGATGGAGATGATCGCTCGGATCGCGGAGGATCGCGCCCGTCGTGGGCTGAAGCGCTGGGAGCCAGCGGAAGAGATTCAAGGCTCGATCGTGTTCATCGGTTCGGTTTCATCGCAGGGCAACAAGGGGCAGATTGCCTATGCGGTTTCGAAGGCGGGGCTGGAAGGAGCCGCGGCGACCTTGGGAAAAGAAGCGATCTTTCACGGCGTCCGCTGCGCGTTGATCCATCCCGGCTTCACGGACACGCCGATGGTCAAGGCGCTGGGCACGGAATATGTCGAAAAGAACGTTCTGCCGTACACGCAACTGCGCCGTTTGATTCGGTCCGAGGAGATCGCCGATGCGATCTGTTTTCTGGTTTCGAATTCGGCGGTCAGCGGCGAACTTTGGGCCGATGCGGGCTGGCACCCGCCGGCCTGAGTGAAGAGTTGAGTTCCCTTGTTGAGGAGAAAGCACATGAGCGATCAAGCAACTGCCACCGTTTTTGAGGAGACGTTCAAGAACGTCCAGCGCGCCGCCGAGGCGAATCTGAAGTTTCAGCAGGAGATGTTCCGCCAATGGGCGAACATGTGGCCGGGACTGCCGACACCGCAAACGATCTGGGTCAACAAATTGCGGGATTTCCAGCACGAATGGACCAAGGCGGTCTCCGCGTTAGCCCATCGTCACCACGAAACGATCGAGAAGCAGTATCGGGCCGCTTTGGAGTCCCTTGACGAATCGCTGCGATTTGCCGAGGCTAAGGATCCCGAGGAGTTCCGCAAGCGGTCGGAGCAGCTCTGCCGCAAGACACTGGACTGCGTCCGGGAAATTTCCGAGGCCCAGGTGAAGGAATTTCAGGACGGTATGAACAAGTGGGTGGAACTGGTGACCAAGGTCGGAACATAACGACGGAATCGGCGGTGTCATGCAGGAGATCGTTCGTCAGCTCGAGGAAAAAAGACTGGCCGCACAGTTGGGTGGCGGCCAACGCCGCATCGACGCTCAACATGCCAAAGGAAAGCTCACAGCCCGCGAACGGCTCGAACTGCTGCTCGACCCCGGCAGCTTCGAAGAATGGGACATGTTCGTCGAGCATCGCTGCGTCGATTTCGGGATGGCGGAACAGAGTATCCCCGGTGACGGGGTCGTCACCGGTTACGGCATGGTGAACGGGCGAGCGGTCTTTGTTTTCAGCCAGGACTTCACGGTCCTGGGTGGCTCACTTTCCGAAGCGCACGCGGAGAAGATCTGCAAGGTCATGAAACAGGCGCTGAAGGTCGGCGCGCCGTTGATTGGTCTGAACGATTCCGGCGGCGCGCGCATTCAGGAGGGAGTGGCCTCGCTGGGCGGTTACGCCGACGTGTTCCAGTTGAATGTGCTGGCGTCGGGCGTCATCCCGCAGATTTCGATGATCATGGGGCCCTGCGCCGGAGGCGCCGTCTATTCGCCGGCGATCACTGACTTCATCTTCATGGTCAAAGACAGCTCCTACATGTACGTCACCGGTCCGGACGTGGTCAAAACGGTGACGCACGAATCGGTCACGCACGAGGAGCTGGGCGGCGCCCTCACGCATTCGACCAGGTCCGGCGTGGCCGACCGAGCGTTTGAGAACGATGTCGAGGCACTGATGATGCTGCGGCGGTTCATCAATTATCTGCCGGCCAACAATCGCGTTCCTCCGCCGTTCCGACCGTCGCCCGACAGCGCGGATCGCGAGGAAGCGTCGCTCGACAGCCTGGTGCCGGAGAACCCGAACAAGCCGTACGACATTCGCGAGTTGATTCTCAAAGTCGTCGATGACACCGATTTTTTTGAGATCCAGCCCGAGCACGCCCGCAATATCGTCGTCGGCTTCGGACGGATGGAAGGACACCCGGTGGGCATCGTGGCGAATCAACCGCTGGTTCTGGCGGGATGCCTGGACATCAAGTCCTCAATCAAGGCGGCGCGTTTCGTCCGCTTCTGCGATTGCTTTCAGATCCCGATCATTACGTTCGTGGATGTCCCCGGTTTCATGCCGGGTACGGCGCAGGAACTGGGCGGCATCATCAAACATGGCGCGAAACTGCTGTACGCCTACGCCGAAGCGACGGTCCCCAAAGTGACGGTGATCACTCGCAAGGCCTACGGCGGTGCCTACGACGTGATGGCCTCGAAGCATCTCCGCGGCGACGTCAACCTCGCCTGGCCGAGCGCGGAGATCGCGGTGATGGGTCCCAAAGGGGCCGTGGAAGTGATCTTTCGCAAAGAGCTCGATGATCCCGCACGGATCGCCGAATTGACGGAGGAATACCGCCGCAAGTTCGCCAATCCGTTCATCGCCGGCAAGCGCGGTTATATCGACGACGTGATCGCACCGCGACAGACACGCCAGCGGATCTGCCGATCGCTGGCGATGCTGCGCGGCAAGGTACTCAGCAATCCGTGGCGCAAGCACGGAAACATCCCGTTATAGCATTCCATGTTCAAGAAGATCCTGATCGCCAATCGGGGCGAAATCGCCTGCCGCATCATGCGGACCGCGCGTCGCATGGGGATCCCGTCCGTCGCGGTTTATTCTCAGGCGGATCGCGGCGCGCTGCATGTCGAAATGGCGGACGAGTCGGTCTGTGTCGGACCGGCCGCTTCGCGGCAGAGCTACCTGGCGATCGACAATATCCTGGAGGCCTGCCGGGCAACCGGTGCGGATGCCGTGCATCCGGGATACGGTTTTCTTTCCGAGAATGCGACATTCGCCGCGCGGATCCGCGAAGCCGGTATTGCCTTTATCGGTCCCTCCGCGAATGCCATCGCCATGATGGGCGACAAAATCACGTCGAAGCGGATCGCCCGCGACGCCGGAGTCAGCACGGTGCCAGGCTATGCCGAAGTCATCAGCGATCCCGAAGAGGCGCTGCGCATCGCGCGTGAGATCGGATATCCGGTGATGCTCAAAGCCAGCGCCGGCGGCGGCGGTAAAGGCATGCGAATCGCCTACAGCGACGACGAATGCCGCGAAGGCTTCGTCCGCGCAACCAGCGAAGCTCGATCCAGTTTCGGCGACGGACGCGTCTTCATCGAGAAATTCATCGAGCGACCGCGGCATATCGAAATTCAAGTGCTCGGCGATCAGCACGGAAACCTGATCCACTTGGGCGAACGCGAGTGCTCGATGCAACGCCGCCACCAGAAAGTCATTGAAGAATCTCCCTCGCCGCTGCTCGACGAGGGCACGCGGCGAGCGATGGGAGAGCAGGCCGTCGCCTTGGCGCGGGCCGTGCAGTACGAGTCGGCGGGTACGGTCGAGTTTGTCGTCGACCCCAAACGGAACTTCTACTTCCTTGAAATGAACACCCGGCTGCAGGTCGAACACCCGGTGACCGAACTGGTTTGCGGATTGGATCTGGTCGAACTGATGATCCGTATCGCCGCCGGAGAAAAACTCCCGATTCGACAGGCCGACGTCCGCTTGCGCGGCTGGGCGATGGAAGCGCGCGTCTACGCCGAAGACCCGTTCCGGAACTTCCTGCCGTCGATCGGCAGGCTGATCCGCTATGTGCCGCCGACGTCCAGCTCCAACGTGCGCGTCGATAGTGGCGTCTACGAAGGCGGCGAAGTCTCCATGCACTACGATCCGATGCTGGCCAAAGTTATTACCTATGGCGGTTCGCGCGACGAAGCCATCGCGTCGATGCGCGATGCGCTGAACGAGTTTCATATCCGCGGCGTCGCGCATAACATCAGCTTCCTCGCCACCCTGGTCAACCATCCCCGTTTCCGCGCGGGAAACTTGTCGACGGGATTGATCGCCGAGGAATATCCGCAGGGGTTCCACCCCAGTGACACCGTGCACGACGACCCGGTCCTGCTGGTCATAGTCGCCGCGGCGATCCATCGACGGTACATGAACCGTGCCGCGGCCATCAGCGGTCAGCTTCCAGGATACGAGAGACGCGTGCCGCAGGATTGGGTCGTGCTGCTGGGCGGCGCTCACTACCCGGTCACTGTCCGCTGCGACGGTGTCCGCCAGGACGTGATCTATGATGGCAAGTCCCACTCCGTCGAAAGTTCCTGGCAGTTCGGGCAACCGATCCTGCGCGCAAAGGTCGATGGACTCGAGGTCTGCATGCAGGTCGAGCGTCACAATATGCACTATCGGCTATTCCATTGGGGATCGCAGATCGACGTGATGGTGCTGACAGCCAGGGCCGCCGAATTGCTGGCCTGCATGCCGACCAAGGCCCCCCCCGACAACTCCAAATACCTCCTGTCTCCGATGCCAGGACTACTCTCCCACCTGCACGTCGCTGCGGGCGATGAAACCAAACCGGGCCAGCAGCTGGCGGTGATCGAGGCAATGAAGATGGAAAATGTCTTGTTGGCCGAGCGAAGCGGCAAAGTGGGGAAAGTGTTCGCGACGATCGGCGAAACGCTGGCGGTGAATCAACCGATCCTGGAATACGAATAGCCGCAAGGCGGGTGCTACGGTTGGGTGCCAATATGGTGTGCCGCTGGTGGCACACCGCCGTTGCCTCAGGCACCAGCGGTACCCGATTGGCAGCCGAACGCTTCCAGGATTTTTCGAGCGGCCACTTCGGCCGGCAACGTGCCGGCCAGCACCTGTTGTTCCAGTCCCTCGCGGATTTCACGCACGCCGGGATGCGATTGCAGTGCCTGCCGCAGTCGATCTTCGACGGAGTTCCAGATCCAGCGCAGCTCCTGCCGTCGTCGGCGTTCCGCGAGCTTGCCGGTGGTGAGTAGTTCTTCATGGCGTTGCCGGATCGCATCCCAGATCCGGTCGATGCCGGCCTGTTCGCGGGCGCTGCAGGTAAAAACTCTCGGCGCCGCCCTTTCACCGTCCCGCGGCGGCAGCGACTCGAAGAGTACCTGAAACTGCCTGGCTGCCACTTCCGCCGCGATACGCTGCGTTCCGTCCGCCTTGTTGACAGCGATGATGTCGACCAGTTCCAGCAGGCCCCGTTTCATCGCCTGCAGTTCGTCGCCCGCCCCCGGCAGCATCAGCGCGACGAAGGTGTCGGTCATGTCGGCGACCATCGTTTCCGACTGCCCGACGCCGACCGTTTCGACGATCACGACATCGTAACCGGCGGCCTCGCAGAGCAGCATCGCTTCACGCGACTTGCGGGCCACACCGCCCAGCGTGCCGGCGGCCGGCGAAGGACGAATGTAGGCGGACGGCTGGTTCGCCAATTCGGACATGCGTGTCTTATCGCCCAGGATGCTGCCGCCACTGATGCCGCTGGACGGATCGACCGCCAGCACGGCGACTCGCAGACCCTGGCGGACCAAATGCAGTCCCAGCGCCTCGATAAATGTGCTCTTTCCGCTGCCCGGAGCCCCCGTGATGCCGATCCGCAGTCCGTTACTTGGGAGCGGCAGCAGTCGCGACAACAGCTCCTCCGCCAGCAGCTGATGGCGAGGCAAACTTGACTCGAGCAAGGTCAAGGCTCGAGCCAGAACCTCCATCCGGCGTTGCCGAACACCGTCGGCGAGTTCTTCGATCGTCCATTCTCGGCGACGCGGTTTTGGCGGCATAGATCGTTCGGCACGCGCTGACTATCGCTGGTGGGAGTGGATCGGGTCCGGATGTTGCGCAGCGGGCGAGCCAGCGGGCAACTTGATTTCCAAGCCGTCGGCCAGTTCCTGCACAAGCTTCTTCGCCGCCTGGACGATCACGGTCCCCGGTCCAAATACGGCCGAGGCTCCGGCGTCGTACAAGGCCTGATAATCCTGGGGCGGAATCACACCTCCCACGACAATCATCAGATCGTTGCGGCCGAGCCGGTCAAGTTCCGCGCGCAACTCGGGGACCAGTGTCAGGTGTCCGGCGGCGAGTGAACTCACTCCGACAATATGTACGTCGTTCTCGACTGCCTGCCGCGCCGTTTCGGCCGGCGTGCGGAACAGCGAGCCGATGTCGACGTCGAACCCGAGATCGGCAAGCGCCGAGGCGATGACTTTCTGACCGCGGTCATGCCCGTCCTGTCCCATCTTGGCGACCAGGATCCTCGGACGGCGCCCCTCGGCTTTCTCGAAGGCCGCAACCATCCGCAGCACTTCCTCCGCTTCGGTTCGATCACCGCCCAGTTCCGCCGCGTAGACTCCCCGCACGGCGTGGGCCGGAGCTTCATATCGGCCGTAGACTTTTTCCAATGCCGCACTGATTTCGCCGACAGTGGCTCGGGCCCGCGCGGCGACCACCGCCAGCTCGAGCAGATTTCCCGACTCGCTGGCAGCCGACGCTGTCAAAGCGGCCAGTGCAGATTCCACCGCAGCTGGATCGCGATCGCGGCGCAGTCGGCGCAGGTTCTCGATCTGTGCCGCGCGAACTGCCGCGTTGTCCACCTTCAGTACCTTGATCTGGTCTTCACCTGTCGAGCGGTATTTGTTGACGCCGATTACGGTCTGCTGGCCCGAATCGATTCTGGCTTGCGTACGCGCCGCCGCCTCTTCGATCCGCAACTTCGGAATGCCTTCTTGAATCGCGCGTGTCATCCCGCCCATTTCCTCGACTTCACGGATATGGTTCCAGGCCCGCTGAGCCAGCTCCCGTGTCAGACGTTCCACATAATAGCTGCCTCCCCAAGGATCGATAACATGGCAGGTATCGGTTTCCTGCTGAATGAACAGCTGCGTGTTGCGGGCGATTCGGGCCGAAAAGTCGGTGGGCAAGGCGAGCGCCTCGTCCAGAGCGTTCGTATGCAGCGACTGCGTGTGTCCGTGGGTCGCCGCGAGCGCCTCCAGGCAAGTACGGACGACGTTGTTATAGACGTCTTGAGCCGTCAAACTCCAGCCGCTCGTCTGGCTGTGCGTCCGCAGCGACATGCTGCGCGGGTTCCTGGGATGAAACTGGCTGGTCAGTTTGGCCCACAGCATGCGGGCCGCACGCAGCTTGGCGACCTCCATGAAATAGTTCATTCCGATTGCCCAGAAAAAAGAAAGTCGCGGACAAAAGGCGTCCACGTCCAACCCGGAGCGTTGCCCGGAGCGGATATACTCCAGTCCGTCGGCCAGCGTGTAGGCCAGTTCCAGGTCGGCCGTAGCGCCCGCCTCCTGCATATGGTAGCCGCTGATGCTGATGCTGTTGAACTTAGGCATCCGCTGGCTGGTGTAATCAAAGATGTCGCCGATGATCCGCATGCTCGGCTCGGGCGGGTAGATGTAGGTGTTGCGGACCATGAATTCCTTGAGAATGTCATTTTGAATCGTGCCGCCGAGCTGCTCCGGCGCAACGCCTTGTTCCTCGCCAGCCACGATATACAGTGCCATGATCGGCAGCACCGCGCCGTTCATCGTCATCGAGACGGTCATCTTGTCGAGCGGGATGCCGTCCAGCAGCGTGCGCATATCGTCGATGCTGTCGATCGCCACGCCCGCCATGCCGACGTCGCCGGCGACGCGAGGATGATCGGAATCGTAGCCGCGATGAGTCGCCAGATCGAAGGCGATCGAGAGCCCCATCTGGCCCGCGGCCAGATTGCGCCGGTAAAACGCATTCGATTCGCTGGCCGTGGAAAAACCGGCGTATTGCCGGACCGTCCAGGGTCGCAGCACGTACATCGTCGCGTACGGGCCGCGAAGATACGGAGGCAGTCCCGGCATCGTGTCGAGATGGTCAAGTCCTTCCAGGTCGGCCGACGTGTAGAGCGGTCGTACCTGGATCTGTTCGGGAGTTTCCCAGTTGTGATCGGGGTGCTGGAGTCCGAGTCGATCGACGGCGGCGCCTTGCTCGGGCGGGCTGCCGGCATGTCGCCGCAGTCCACGATCCGCGACCGTCTGCCAATCGTCCAATCGGCACGACTTGCGACTGGGCGGAGTGAGCGGTACGTCGGCGAAGTTGGGAATCGGACTCATGACGATAGCACTCCTTCCTCCTGGAGCAATTCACGCAGAGTAGCCATGACGTCGCACTTGATGAAGATGAAGCGATCGACACCGGCCTGCTGCCAGGCATCTTGCTGGCTGCCGGGGTTGCCGGCCAATACGACCGTTCGCGCGCCATTCGCCTTCAGTGCGGCGGCGGCTCCGGGGACGACTTGGGGATAGAGCTTATCCGAGGAACAGATCACGGCAATCTTCGCCTGACTTTCGGCAAACGCTTTTGCGGCCGATTGCGGATCGTCGAATGCCTGTTCGCCGTTGACAGCGAACCCACCGGCCTCGAAGAAACCGCGCGCATAACTGGCGCGCGCCGTATGATGGGCCGCCGATCCGAATTTTGCCAGAAACACCGTCGGTCTGCGGCCCTGCGTCTCGCGCCAGCGGTCACTGGCGTCGCGAAGTTCTTCAAATGGCTGCGCGAACGGATGCGGCGCCAGCGGCGTGATCCGGGGGCAGTCGAGGCGATGAAAGCCTAGCGTCTCGGCCAGTTGCCCAAGCGACGCACCGGCCGCGGCGGCAGCGATCGCCGCATCAAATCGATCCTCGGCGCCGGACGCCTTGCCCGCCAGGCGATGCAGAGCGGGGTTCTCCCGCCGTAACCCCGCGACTCGCAAACTGGCCGCGTCGCGCAGCACGCGCGGATCGGGCGGGGCGAGCGCGTCGCGATTCTGGGCTGCGTCCACGAAATCGCTGACCCCGGTAATTCCCTCCTTGCGGCGAGCGATATTCTGCTCGCGTATGGCGAACGCGGAATCGATTTCGTGCAGAACCCAACCTTGCTTCAGCAGCGGTGTCATGCCGCCCTGACTCTCGATCTCCTGCAGCAGTTCCCAGGCCATTCCGGCGATCTTCTCCGTGACACTGTCGAGGTACCAGCTTCCTCCGGCCGGATCGATCACGCGATGCAGGTGGCCTTCCTCCTGCAGCACCAGGGGCGTGTTGCGAGCGACTCGACGACTGAAGTCGCTGGGCAGCCCGACGGCGGCGTCGAAAGGAACGGAAGTGATCGTCTCGCAGCCTCCCAGGACGGCCGCGAACAAGGCCGAAGTGTTGCGCAGAATATTGACGTATGGATCGCGACGCGTGAGGACACGTTTACTGGTGCGGGCGTGGATTCGCATCGCGCCGGCCGCCGCCGAACCGCCACAGGCCTCGACGACACGCGACCACAGCAGCCGCGCGGCGCGCAACTTGGCGATCGCCAGAAAATGGTGCGTTCCGAGGCTGAAGCTGAAAAGAATCTGCCGGGCCGCCGACTCGACGGTCAATCCGGCCGCCTCCATCGAGCGCAGGTAGTCAATTCCGGTCGCGACGGCAAAGGCGATGTCCTGGACCGCCGTCGCGCCGGCGTGGTGGTAAGGTGCCGAACCGACGCGAACCGACGTGGCATGCGGACAATGCCGCGCCGTCCAGACCGCCAGTTCCGCCATCTGGGCCAGTGCGTCTTCGATCGGAATCGGCAGCTCGCCGTCCCGTGCCAACACGGCCAAGGGGTCGGCATTGAACGCGCCGCGGGCCTGGTCAGGCGCAATTCCAGCGCGCCGCCAATGCGCCACCAGCAGCGCCGCCGTGGGAAGAAAAGCCGCCCCCGCCTCCAGTGCGATCGGTGTGGCCGCCAGATCGACGCCACGCAGCAGCTGCGCCAAGTCCTCCAGGTGATAGACCATCAGACCGTCGCGGCCCGCCAGTTCCACCGCACGACCGTCGTCCGGATCGAATCCAGATCGCGCGCCGAAATCGAACCGCAGCAAAAGCGACGTCACCCCGCCCGCAAGGTCCGCTGTGATCTCGCGATTCGATTGAACGAGATCCGGATGCAGATACTCCTGACGCAAATCGCACCCTCCCCGGACACCCCAGGCATCCGCGCCCCGAACGTGCGGGGGTAGACCCGGAAAGCCCAAAGGATCGCCCTCCCCGGGATGGTCGACCCGCGTGTACAGCGGCTCCACCGTGAATCCCTCGTAGGTCTGCGTCAGCAGCTTTTTCTCAAACGTCGCGCCGTCGAGATCCGCTTCGGCCAATTCACGCCATTTCGCATATTCCATCGGGGGAAAATCGTCTCGAATGGAAAAAGTCGCGGGAAGCATGACGGATCACTCCCAGGCAATCGAGTATCACAAGTCCAGGTACGGCGCGCTGCCGCAATCGTATCACACATGCCCTTGGTTGGGCTGACACAGCTCGGTGAGCACGCCGAAAGTGCTCTTGGGGTGCATGAACGCAATCTGCATCTGGTGGGCGCCAGGTCGAGGTACTTCGTCGATCATCCGCAATCCCGCCGACTGCAACTCGGCGATCCGAGCCTGAATATCGTCGACGGTGAACGCCAGGTGGTGCAGGCCTTCGCCGCGCTTCTCCAGGAACTTCGCCACCGGACTCTCCTCGTCCGTCGGTTCCAGCAACTCCAGTCGTACGTCGTGCACCCGAAAGAAGGCGACGCGAACTCGTTGTGACGGAACAAGCTCCACGCCCTCAAAGGCGGCACCAAGTATCTCTTCGTAAAACGATCGCTGGGCGTCGATCGATCGCACCGCAATTCCCACATGGTTCAAGGCTTTGACGGGAGTCATACGCGTCTCCTTGGATCTTCCAGTAACCCGCCTTATCGATCTCTTCGCAAATCGGCAGCATATCTTCCAGCGCCATCCGCGTGGCCAGCAGGCTCTGATGGCCGTCTCGCAGGACGAGTTCCGTTACTTCCACGAGCCGTGACATGCTATCGTACTCCTTCGATTACAAGCTCCACTTGTTACCCGCTCGGAACGAGTCGAGCAAGTCCGCCGCATGGCCTTGCCAGAATCGGGCTGCGGCGGCCGGCGCTTCGAGCATCGCGGCGGCCAGATCGCAATTGGAAATGCGCGTCGCATCGTCGCGCGATTGGGGCATTGTGAGCCACCGCCATGGCCATTCCCGCGGTCGGGCTCTGCTGGCGAGCAACCCGGCAAGGGATAGCCAAGCCAGGGCGCCTCCCGGAACCCATGTTGGTAATACAGAGTTTAATAGGCCCATCCCATGACTCCGGAAGTGTCGCCGCAATGTACCAGCTGCTCTTCGCCGCGTTCGTTCTTCAGACGCAGCGCGCCGTTGGGTTCCAGTGCAATTGCCGTGCCTGCGATCGTTGTGTTCGCGTGAGTGACGCGTACGTATGTACCGAGCCACGGTGCGAATTGCGACCAGCGTTCGATCACGTTCTCGCCATGTTTCAGCGCCAATTGATCGATCCAGAATTCAAGTCGCTGCAGCAGTCGCGCCAGCACGGCGGCACGGTCGACGGGCGTGCCGCCCCGCACCAGCGACAAGGACGTTGCCCGTTGTTCGAGTTCCGCCGGGAATTCGCGCTGATTGACATTGACGCCGATTCCGAGCACGAGCTGGCGAATTTGCCGTTGCTGGGCGGTTGCTTCGACAAGCACTCCGGCCAATTTGCGGCCAGCGCACAGTACGTCGTTGGGCCATTTCAATTGCGGTGCCGCGGCAAACTGCTCGACAGCCTCGGCAATCGCCACTCCCGCCGCGATGCTCAGCGGTGGACAGGCCTGCAGGTCCCATTGGGGCCGCAGCAGGATCGAAAAATAGAGGTTCAGTCCGGCGGGCGAGTGCCATTCGCGCTGCATGCGACCGCGACCCTGCGTCTGCGAATCGGCGCTGACGACAAGACCGTGTGCCGCCAAATCGTCGCCCAACCGGGCCGCCAAAGAGTTGGTCGAATCGACCTCGCGTCGCGTTTCATAGTTCCGCCCAAGCCACTCGGTCTGCAGCAGTGGCTCGAGCAGTTCCCAGGTAATCGGATCGGTCATGGCACTCCTCGTGCTCTGTCAAATCCTGATTTTCGGGTAGAGTGACTTGAGTTTACAGCGGGCCGCCACAAACTCCGCATCCGCTTCCGGCGGGATCAGCCAGTATTGTATCTTGCGGTTGGTCATGCCGTTGTTTTTGGGTCTTCAGCAAATTTTGTGGGCGATTTCGAGGACGACGGGGTACGTTTTCAAGGCATGGCAGGGCAAAAAAAGTGCCGCTTCCATGGGGGGACCCGACGGGAGTGGCATGGGAGAAACTCGTCGCTTACCCTGCATTTTGCCTGGTGAAACGGAAGGATTGAATTCGTGGCGGCGGACCGCGCCGGCCTCAGATGCGTTCCAGCAGCGCGGCGATCCCTTGCCCGCCGCCGATGCACATCGTGATCAAGGCTCGATTGCCTCCCGTCCGCTTCAATTCGTAAAGCGCCTTGACCGTCAGAATCGCGCCGGTCGCGCCGATGGGATGGCCGAGCGAGATTCCACTGCCGTTGGGATTGGTGCGATCGGCCGGCAACTGCAGTTCGCGGCAGACCGCCAAGGCCTGGGCCGCAAACGCTTCGTTCACTTCGAACACGTCGATGTCTTTCAGCGACAGTCCCGTTTTCTCGAGCAGCTTGCGCACCGCGGGGACCGGCCCGATCCCCATATACTTGGGATCGACTCCGGCATAGGCATAATTCACCAGTCGGCCGATCGGCTTCAACCCCTTGCGCGCTGCGACCTCGCCGTCCATCAGCACCAGCGCCGCCGCCGCATCGTTGATGCTGGACGCGTTGCCCGCCGTCACCGAACCTGTGGGATCAAACACCGTCGGCAGGCGGGACAGCTTTTCCACCGAACTGTCGCGACGTACCGTCTCGTCCACTTCGAACGGCACCTTCTCCCGCTTGATGCGGATCTCCACGGGAACGATCTGCGCCTTGAAATAACCTTTGTCGATCGCAGCCGCGGCCCGACGATGACTCTCGACCGCCAGGGCGTCCTGATCGTGCCGACTGATCTCCCATTTCTTGGCCACGTTCTCGGCTGTCACACCCATGTGGCAATCGTCAAACGGGTCACTCAGCGCCCCGACCATCATGTCGACCAGCGTCGTGTCGTTCATCCGCGCGCCGAATCGCATCGCGGCGGAGCTGTACGGACTGCGACTCATACTCTCCGCGCCGCCCGCAACCGCCGCATCGGCGTCCCCCAGCATGATCGCCTGCGCCGCCGTAATCACCGCCTGCAGTCCGCTGCCGCAGAGACGATTCAGCGTCAATGCCGGCACTTCATGCGGCAGGCCACCTTTGATCGCGGCGATCCGCGACAAGTAATGATCGTGCGCGTCCGTATGGATGATGTTTCCGAAGACGACATGCCCCACATCCGCAGGCTCGATGTTCGCACGCTTCACCGCCTCGCGAACACACTGGGCCGCCAGATCCGAAGGCGGTATGTCCTTCAGGCTGCCGCCATACCCGCCGATCGCCGTTCGTACGCCACTGAGCACCACTACATCGCGCGCCATCGCTGCTGCCTCCCTACGTTTATGTCACCTCGATCGAAATCTGAAGCGGGATATTCCCCGCAGTTTGTTTCGCCATGCACACCGCCAACTGCCGCAGATAGTACGTCGACAACCGTCCCTTCACCGTCAGCGCCCCCTCGGTGCTCTCGCACTGCAATCGGCGCAACTCCGGATAATGACTCTTCTTGATCTCAAGTCGCAGTTTTTGACAATTGCGTCGATCTGCGCCGAGGCGGAACTCAAGCCCGCGTCGGGTTGCGAATTGGCGTTCACGAATGTCATGGGACACCTCCTGCAACTCCGCGACTCCGGCCGACATGCGGTCGGCTCGGATGGCGGAACCACTGAACCCAACGCAATTGGAGTCAGCAAACGGCATACCGGCAATGAACGCGGCCGCGGTTATTCGGCGAACGTCGAGTTGCCGCGCGCCAGTTTGCGAAATCAGGCCGTCGGAAGGGATCAAATCCAGCCACTGCGCGGGACCCAACGGAATTGTTTATCCGCTTCGGTTTACCCATCCAACCCCGCAGATCGATGGAAGCGAAGTCGTTCAAACGACTGTCGGTGCGGGGCATGTGCGGTTCGGTCCAGATAGCGCTTGCCTGTGCGATTACGCCCGGAAACCTGTTGACAAATTGCGGATGAGACTACGCCACAAATCCGGTCGAATTCCAAATCAATCCGATTCCAGCCGGACTTTCGGCAGCTCGATTCCGCGCAGTTTCAACATGTGCAGACGAGTCGACAACAGCCGATCGGCCAGCAGATCGGCGACCCGCCGCATGAATTCGTACCCTAACTCGGTATCCTTGCGGCACAGCGCGCGTAATGCACTGCCCGCCCAGACGACCACACGCGTAGGAATCTGCGTCTGCGCTGTTGCCGTAAATCGGCCCCGTTCCAACATCGGTGACCAGCCAAGAATTTCACCTTTTCCCACCGTTGTCAGTTGCCGGCAACCGACTCCAGGCTCAAAGGCAACGATCGAAACCTCCCCAGAAACAACCAGATAGACCGATTCCGCCCGATCATGCTCGCTGAAGATGGTGCTGCGAGCTGGATAGTCTTCCACTCGGGCAATCGATGCGAGGTTCTGGATATGTTCGGGGGCAAGATCATGCAGAAACGGGATGCTCTTCAGTTCTTCAATTGTGACGGCATCGGCGATCATGACGAAACTCCTTATTCGCACTGGTAATTCTCTGCGCTCGAACTTTGACAACTCCCGCTGCCCGCAACTAGTGTGCCGAACCGCGCGCGGATACCGGAATGGCAATTGCACAATATTCTCCTGGCGCGGGGAACGGCGTGCTCGACGATCTGGCTGCTCCTCGCCAGTGTTTGACTCGCCCTTGCCACGTTCGCACCACTTCGACTTCGGCCGCAAAATAGGAGGACACGATCATGAACCGTCCCATCCGCCGTCTTACGGCATTTGCACTGGCCTGGCTGCTGATTGCGGGCTGTATCGTACACGACGAACTGAATACCGTCACCCTGCATCGAGATGGCTCGGTCCAGATGGTGACCTTCCGCTCGAACCTGAGGTCCACTCAACCGGGCGACGAAGGAAAACGCGAACTGGCCGAATATCGAGCGGCCTTTGACTCTCGAACGCAGGACGAGATGCTGCGTGTCCGGGAATCGGGGGGAACGATCGAACAGGCCACCTGGCTGCGGGAGCAAGTGCCACTTTCCCATGTGGTGATCGTACGGTTCCCGACCCCTGCGAGCTTTGAGAAATTCCACAGCTCCGTCAATGACGACGGCAGTGCGAAATTCGAAACGCATTTGCAGAGCGACGGAACCAAGCGTCGGCTGGAGATCAGCGTCACGGTCCGCGAGGACGCGCTGGGCCCGAACGGCGAACCTGGGGAAAGTCCGGGAACGCTGCGTCAGGAACTGGCGAACGGAATCTCGGAGACGCGCTTTGCCGTCGAAGGCGGGACAATTACTTCCGCTGTCGGATTCACGATTGCTCACGACAGGCAGTCGGCGCTGCTGGATGTCCATGAGATCGCGCGACTGCTGCACGCCCAACGCGGCAAGGCAACGCTGTTCCTGGAATGGACGCTCGATGGATGAGCCACAGAGCACACAGAGGACACAGAGCCGGAGCACAACTCGGCGTCGTCCATTCGCTAGCCCCCGGGGTCGGGAGTCTTTGGCGCCAACAACCTCACCATCAGAACGATGGTCGACGCCAAAGACTCCCGACCCCCTCATGCACCCAACTTGGAAAAAGCACGCCCTGCGATGCGACGTAAAGGGGGACGGGAGTCTTTGGCGGCGACGCTGTTTTCCGATGGTACGCTGATTAGCGCCAGAGACTCCCGACCCCCTGTAGGACCCATCTTGGAAAAAGCACGCCCTGCGATGCGACGTAAAGGGGGACGGGAGTCTTTGGCGGCGACGCTGTTTTCCGATGGTACGCTGATTAGCGCCAAA
>Ga0233425_10003123_pt1 | contig 30926 bp, 24 predicted proteins | sample Watercolumn_Towu_2_FD_181712 | JGI IMG/M metagenome (GOLD analysis project Ga0233425, IMG submission 181712) | Freshwater microbial communities from Lake Towuti, South Sulawesi, Indonesia - Watercolumn_Towuti2014_140_MG | ecosystem: Environmental > Aquatic > Freshwater > Lake | place...
CTCTGCGAGGCTGTAACCGTAATTGTTCAGAATCAGGTGCGATGCCGGATCGATCCGCAGGCCCCGCTCGTACAGCGAATCCGATTCCTGGTACCGATGGAGTCCGTCGAGCGTCAAGGCTAGCGTGCTGATCGCATTCATGTCGTCAGGCTTCAACTCCAGGGCTTTCCGCAACGCGGCGATCGCTTCATCGTTTCGTTCTATCCTGCTGTAGGCAAGTCCGAGGAGAAAATGAACGCGGGAGTCCTTGGGAATCGCTTTCCTCGCCCGCTCCATGGCATCTGCAAGTTTCTGGAACTCCCCTTTTTCAAAGTACGACGTGCCGACGAGCCACCAGGCATCGCCGTTCCACTCGGCCAGTCTCGTCACTTTCTCGAAGTATCCGGTGGCCAGCGAGTCCTTCCTTTGGCGTCCTGCAATCATGCCAAGATAGTAGTACGGACGCCAATCATTCGGGATTTCCCTGATGAGCTGCTCGAAAACAGGTTTTGCTTTGTTGACGAATGTTGAATCGCGTTCCATTTGCCCGACGTAGGAAACTCCGACCCGGAGACGCACTTCGGGATTGGTACGCTCTAAAGCGAGCAGCCGTTGATAGAGCGTCAGGGCCCTGGGAAAATCTTGTTGTTCGAGATAGATATCGGCAAGGGCGGCGAGTGTTTCGGCGTTGTTATTCTCAGCCTCAAGAATTCGCTCGAGAATCCCGATCGCTTCCCTGGTCTTTCCTCCCCGCGCGTACGTCTCTGCCAGTTGACGCTGGAGCACCTTGTTTGTGGGATCAAGCTCCACCATATGCCTGTACTTTTCGGCGGCTTCCGAGAAGCGTCCCAGGGCATTGTAGATCTCGGCCGTCTGATAGAGGATTTCCCAGTCATCACCTTCGCGGTCGAGGATGCGTTCATAGATTTCGAGCGCCCGGAGCGGCCGTGATGTTTGATAGATGCGGGCAAGGTTGTACCAACCATCGCTGTTTGTGCTGTCAAGCTTTATGATTTGTTCGTATTCAGCCGCTGCGAGGTCGGGCTGATATGCATTGAGGTAGATGCCGGCCAGGTTCTGACGGTAGAGGATTTTGAGAGAATCGAGGCGCACTGCTTCCCGGCCATGTTGCGCAGCAAGGGCATGCTTGCCGAGAATTGAATAGTCTTTGGAGATGACGTATTCGATTGCGGCGGTGGGCTCGAGCCGCAATGCTTCCTGGTATTCAAGGATGGCGCTCGCGTACTCCCCGGTCGCATCATAGACAGAACCCTGGATGACGTGTCCCAGCGCCCGTTCATGAAGGACCTCTTTCATGCGTTCGTTCACCTGTCGGGTGGCTTGCTCTGCCTTTTCGCTTCGCGATGCGTCTCTGCTGAAACTGCACCCGGCAAGTCCTGCAAGACACGCGATGATCAGTATAACGAGGAGGTTTCTCATGCGCATATCACGAAATATATCGATAATGGCTTTGAATAACAAGGAATTGACGGGATCGTCTTGCAGAGACCTGTGAAAGAAAGTATCTTGCAGGTGTATGAGAACACCGGATGAACAATACGATCTGGCCGTCGCGTGGAACTGGGAGTACGACCGCGAATTCGTCGACCTTATTCAAGCCGAGGCCGTAGCACGCTCCCTCTCGACGTACGTGATCGATCACAGCAACCTCACAGAAACCATCGAGCGATTGCGAAATGAATCGCTCTCCTTCAGACTCGTGCTGGACCGGGCATCGGATGAAGACGAGCGTTTCCTCCCCTTTGCACAGTTCATGCGGCGCAAGAACTCAACGACACGGATCCTCAATTCATATGAGTTCATGCGAAAAGCTGCCGACAAAGCAACCATGCACCTGGAATTCCTGACGCGCGGGATTCACGTCCCATATACGATCATCATCTCGCCATACAACCATAAACGCGAGGTGGAGCTTTCACTTTCAGAACTTGCGCATCTTGGACGTCCGTTCATCATCAAACCCGCAAATACGACAGGTGGAGGAGTCGGTGTCGTCGTCGGAGCGGAATCGTTGAAAGATATTATCGAGACCCGCCAACACCATAAAAATGATAAGTACCTCCTCCAGGAAAAAATCATCCCCACAACGCTTGACGGGCGCAGAGCCTGGTTCCGCGTGTTCTACGCGTTCGGCGAAGTTGTACTCTGCTGGTGGGACGACCAGACACACATCTACGATGAATTAACACCGGAGGTGGAAGAACGGTTCGACCTGCACTCCCTGAGACAGATTGCCGCTGCAATCCGGGATGTGTGCAGCCTCGACTTTTTCTCCACAGAGGTTTCCCGCCTGCCGTCGGGAAAGCTTGTCGTCGTCGACTATGTCAATGAAATGTGCGACATGAGACTGAAATCATTGCATGCCGACGGTGTCCCGGACCGCATTGTGAAGCTGATCGCCCGCCGCATCTCAGACATTGCATCATCTCTGAAGATTCCCCCCGGGGCGTCCTAGACAGGCACTCAGGACGGCTTACCAGATTTGGGGGGTATTCGAAGTCCTTCTCAACTTCATCTTTAAATAAATCCATCAAATATCTGTCATGTGAATGCTTGATTTTGAGTGACCGGTTTGATACATTGGCAGTGTTCTTATGTATAAATAGACGAACACCGCCATAGTTTGGAGGCCTTATGAGTTTTCGAATCTCCTTCACCGCGTTCTTGATCCTCCTTCTTACGCTCATTGGATGTTCAGGCCAGGAGGCCACAAGAACGGAACAAAAGGCAATGCCGGCGGTCCCACCCAAGCCATCTCGTGAACAGCTGAAGATTGATTCGCTTGAGATGGTCAACGTCAATCTGAAGCAGAAGCTGATCAAGCTCGAGCAGGACAACAATACCCTGAACGCACGCCTGAGCGATGTGGAATCGAAGCTGAAGGCGGAGATCGAGAAAGCTATCCCTGCCCCTCCTCCAGCACCGCCGCCACTAACGACGACATACGAGGCCGGTCAGCAGGCGTTTGCGGAAAAGAAATACGACGACGCGATCAAGATTTTTCAGGCCCTCCTCGACGGCGGAATTGCAGAGGACCAGGCCGACAATTGCCACTACTGGATGGGTGAGTCGTATTTCGGAAAGAAGGAATATGCAGAGGCAGTGAAACATCTCGATGCGGTCCTGGCCTACAAGACTTCAGAGAAGAAGGGCGATGCCTATTTCATGCTCGGACGCAGTTACATGCTCCAGGGTGACAAAGCCAAAGCGAAGGAGATGTTCGAGAAGGTTGTGAAAGACTACCCGACGAACAACAACGTGCAGAAAGCAAAGGAGCACTGGGGTAAATTATAGAAGTGTTTTGCGATCAATCCAAAAACCCCCGGCGATTCCCGGGGGTTTTTTTATTTCCATCCCCGCAGCCAGTTGGAACTGCATCCGTTCCGGTCAATCGATGTTATATTGAATATCAGTGTGCGCGTGACTATATTGACTCACAGGTTCATCACAGCGCTGTGAGCCACGACTCTTCCATTAGCGACAGGTCCAATGGCCAAGGTACAGACCAAATATGTCTGTCAATCATGCGGATACGTCTCCCCGCGCTGGATTGGAAAATGCCCGAGCTGCAACGAGTGGAATACGTTCGTCGAAGAGGCCTCCACTCCGCTGAAAGCATCCAGAAAGCCGGCGGGCGTGGCTTCGACGATTGAGCCGGTGCCTCTTGAAGAACTTGAAAGTGAGGATGTCCCCCGCGTAAAGACAAACATTGAGGAGTTTGACCGGGTTCTGGGCGGCGGGCTCGTCCCGGGATCTCTCATTTTGCTCGGAGGGGATCCGGGCATCGGGAAATCGACCCTGATGATGCAGATGGCACTGAAACTACAGGGCCAGGTCATCCTCTACATCACGGGCGAAGAGTCCGTCCGGCAAATCAAGCTGCGCGCGGAGAGGCTCCACGGCGATCGGACCAAGAGCATTCTCCTGCTTGCTGAAACCAATCTTGACCTCATTCTCGACGTCATCGAGAGAGGAACACCCGACCTGATCATCGTCGATTCGATTCAGACGATGTACCGGCCAGGCCTGGAAAGCGCCCCGGGGAGTGTGAGCCAGGTACGCGAGTCGACAGCACTCCTGCTTCGACTGGCCAAGACCCAGGGTATTCCGATCTTCGTGATCGGACACGTGACAAAAGAGGGCGTCATTGCCGGACCCCGCGTCATCGAGCACATGGTTGACACGGTGCTTCAGTTCGAGGGTGAGGCACACTACGCCTACCGCATCCTCAGAGCACTGAAGAACCGATACGGCTCCACGAATGAAATTGGAATCTTCGAAATGCACGAGGACGGGCTGCAGGAGGTGAAGAATCCTTCGGAGGCATTTCTTTCGGAGCGGCGGTACGGAACGTCCGGCTCAACGGTTGTGTCGAGTATCGAGGGCACCAGACCGATTTTGATCGAAGTGCAGGCTCTTGTGACGCCGACAAGCTACGGGATGCCGCAGCGCAACACCACCGGATTCGATTACCGGCGACTCTCGCTGCTGTTGGCAGTTCTGGAGAAACGCGTCGGTCTCCATCTTGGAACCCAGGACGTCTTCGTGAATATTGCGGGAGGTGTGAAGATCGACGAACCCGCGGTCGACCTTGGCATCGCTGCATCAATTGCTTCAAGCTTGCGGGATATTCCGGTTGATTCTTCGACCGTCGCTGTGGGGGAAATCGGGCTTGGAGGAGAAATCCGTACGATCGGTCATGTCGAGAAACGGATTCAGGAGGCTGCCAAGCTTGGCTTCAAGCGGATCGTCATTCCGCATAACAATCTGAAAGGCATCAAGGGTCAGGACGGAATCGAGATTGCGGGTGTTCAGAGCGTGAACGAAGCCATTCAGCAACTTCTTGGGTGATCCCGGTGAAGAACCAGTCGCACGATACATTCATGCGTGAAGCAATCGCGCTCTCACGGGCAAATGTCCGCGGGGGCAAAGGCGGGCCGTTCGCCGCCATTGTTGTCAAGAATGGAATCGTTCTTGCGCGGGGCACAAATCTCGTGACCTCAACCAGCGATCCGACGGCGCACGCCGAAATTGTTGCCATCCGGGAAGCATGCCGGGCGCTCGGCTCGTTCCAGCTTGACGGATGTGACATCTATACGTCCTGCGAGCCATGCCCCATGTGCCTCGGGGCAATCTACTGGGCTCGTCCACGATCAGTGTTCTTTGCGAACACCCGCGACGATGCCGCCGCCATCGGCTTCGATGACCGGTTCATCTACGACGAGTTTGCCGTTGCCCACGCCGACCGGAAAATACCCATGCATCAACTCTTGCGTGATGAAGCACTTGAGGCATTCCGGGAATGGAGCACCACATCGAACAAGGTGCCCTACTGATGCCGGGACTTATGCAGTGGATTGGATACGTTGGGCTGACTTCTCTCGCTCTCTGTTGGATTCCTCAGTCGATTGAAACGATCAAGCAGGGACGTTGTACGGTCAATCTCACCTTCCTGGTTCTCTCCGCGCTGGGCAGCTTCAGTCTTGCGATTTATGCCATCAGCCTCGGCGATCCCATTTTCACAATTCTGAATTGCCTCACAACGCTCGGGGCTGGAATCAACATTTTCTACAAGTTCTTTCCACGAAAGACGGCTGAAGAGACTGCATGAGCACCATTGTTCTCGCCACACGCAACAGGCACAAGATCCTGGAAATCAAGACGATTCTGGCTGACCTGCCGATCACCATGTTGACACTCGATGACGTGCCGGCAGTTCCGGAACTCAGGGAAGACGGTGCAACGTTTCAGGACAATTCGCTTCAGAAAGCCCGGGAGGTGTATCTTCACACAAAACTCCCGGCCCTTGCTGACGATTCCGGATTGGAGGTCTTTTTTCTGAATGGCCGTCCCGGCGTGATTTCTGCGCGCTACGCCGGCATTGGAACGACGGATGAGAAGAACAACAGGAAGCTTCTGGGTGAAATGCTGGGCGTTCCACCGCGACGCCGGAGAGCTCAGTTCCGGGCCGTGCTCACACTTGTTCGGGGAGATTCAACAGAAGTTGCAGAAGGTATTTGTCCGGGCATGCTGGCAGAATCGCCCCGGGGGACGAATGGTTTCGGGTACGATCCCATCTTCATTCCCGACGGATTCTCCAGGACGTATGCGGAACTCACTGCGGAGGAGAAGAACAAGATCAGCCACCGGGCGAAAGCATTGGCGAAAATGAAGGAGGTCTTAGCAAAGGTGGTTCTTGCGTGAGTTTAGAGTTTAGAGTTTAGAGTTTCAAGTTTGAAGTTTGAAGTTGTTGGGCATTGAGTCGTTTCGTGTTTCGGATTTAGGCTTTCGGATTTACTCCATCGGTCACCTCATGACTTCAGTTTTCCTTCAATCGTTGCCAGCAACAGCTCCAGATCAAACGGCTTCTGTATGAAGCTGTCGACACCGAGTCTCATTCCCGCCCGCACGACAAACTCATCACTAATCCCGCTCATCAGCAGAAACGGCACATCCTGGAGCCTCTCATCGCTGCGCACGCGCTGATAGAATTCTATTCCCGTCAGACGCGCTTCACCGAAGAGAAGGTCGGATACGATGATGGCCGGTGTCGATTGCCGGAGAATCTCGAGCGCCTTCTCGACACTCTCGGCGGTGAGCACCTCGTAGCCGTGGCTCCGCAGTTTTGTCGCAAGAGTGAGAAGGAGTGTCGGCTCGTCATCCGCAAGAAGAATTGACTTTGCGCGGGGTGCATTTTTCGCCCAGAGAATTTTGGCTTCAGCGCTGAGATGTTCCTCCATGCTGATGCTGAACTTTTCACGCATCATGACAAGCACATCGTTCTCGCTCTGCGTGATGGCACCGTCCCGCCAGGCGATGCGGAGCGCTTCCTCGTAGGCATCGACCTGTACCTGCTTCTCAAGGTCTGTATGTTCTTCATCGGTGATTTTGAAGAGTTCTCTGACTTTCCTGAGCTCTTTGGTTTCCGCCTCCGAAACCTTCCCGTCGAACCACATTTCCTTCAGCAGCTCACGATACATTGCCACGCTTGCGCGTTCTCCGGCAACCCACTGCGGTTCGGGAGGCGGGGGCGGGGGTGTCTGAGGTTCTTGTGCCGGAGGAGCTGTCACGCCCGCCGGGGAAGAAGCCGCGCCTGTCGCAGGTGGAGAGCTTTGCTGTACACCACCGGTAATCTTGTCGATTCGCTCAATGTACGTTTTCGCGTAGTAGTTCTGCGGATCGATGGCAAAAACCTTGTCCACTTGTTGCCGCGCAAGCTTGTAGCTCTTTGCCGCAAGAAGTTGATCCGCCGTCCGGAGCAGAAGACTGATTTGATCGATCTTCTGATCCTCCGCCGACGGTTTCGACGGCTCGGCAGGGGCGGCAGGTTTCGGCATTTTGCTCAGTTGCACCCGCACGCGATCAAGAAACGAACGGGCATAATAGTTCTTCGGATCAATTTCGAGCGAGCGCTCAATCTGCAGGATCGCTTCATTCAGGTTTCCTTCCTTCACCAGGATATCTGCGGCGCGGAGGTGCCTGGCGACAAGTTCCTTGACGGAATCACCTGAAGGATTGTTTTTTGTAATCATGATGTCTCCACACGTTGCGTTGAATCTGCGTGCAAAACTATCCAATTCCTCTTTGAAAAGCAATGCGGAACGTCATACGTGTCCGTTTCACTGCAATTGATTCCTCCGCCTTTTTTGGTATATTCATCACACACTGCGGCTGGCACGTTGTGCACCCCGGCCCCATCCAACTGCCCCAATCCCATTTCTCAATTCTGCGGAGTGTTCATGAGAGTCTTGTTCCTGTTTCTCGCGCTGAGCGTTTCATTTGTTCAAGCCCAACAGACAATCCCAACACCGGAATCAGCTTTCGGATTTGCCGTCGGAGACCTTCATTTGAGACCCGACCAGATCGTCGACTACATGAAGGCGCTTGCCGAGTCATCCCCCCGCGTTACCATCGAACAGTACGGCGAGACATATGAAAAGAGACCTTTGATCCTCCTCACCATTACATCACCCGAAAACCACAAGAAACTGCAGGCACTCAAGGAACAGCATCGTCTTCTGAGCGACCCTACTGCGTCGGCCTCGCTCAATCTCGAGACGATGCCAATCGTCGTCTGGCTCGGATACAGCGTTCACGGAAATGAGGCCAGCGGAAGCAATGCGGCCGTTCTCGTCGCTCACCACCTGGCAAGCGCGCAGGGACCCGAGATGGAGGAGCTTCTCAACCGAACCATCATCCTCCTCGACCCGATAATCAATCCCGACGGATTGGGCCGTTTCTCACAGTGGGTGAATTCCAACCGCGGCAAGACGCTCACCGCGGATCCAGGAACACGTGAACACGCCGAAGCATGGCCGGGCGGGAGGGGTAATCATTATTGGTTCGACCTGAACCGCGATTACGTTCCATTGCAGCATCCTGAGAGCCGGGGTCGGACGGCAAAGTACTACGAGTGGTTGCCGAACGTCCTCAACGATCATCATGAAATGGGGACAAATTCCACGTTCTTCTTCCAGCCGGGAGCACCGGGGCGAACAAATCCGAATGTTCCGAAGAAGCTCGAAGAACTCACGAAGGCCATTGCACAATTTCACGCCAAAGCACTGGACGAGATCGGCTCCCTCTATTATACCCGTGAACAATATGACGATTTCTACGTCGGAAAAGGCTCGTCATACCCCGACGTCACCGGATCCCTTGGCATTCTCTATGAACAGGCGAGCTCCCGCGGAAGCGTGCAGGAGAGCATCCATGGCAATCTCACGTTTGCGGCAACGATCCGGAATCAGTACACCACCTCCCTTTCGGTATTGAAGGCGGCGCAATCACTCCGAACGGACCTGTTATCCTATCAGCGCGACTTCTTCTCTTCCGCTCTGAAGGAAGCCGAGCTCTTCCCCATCAAAGGGTATGTGTTCGGCTCCGCTACGGATCCCACCAGGAATTTCTACCTCCTCGAAATGCTCGAACGGCATCACATTGATGTATACGAACTCAGCAAATCTGTTCAGGCCGGCGGCAAAGCGTTTGAACCTTCTTCCGCCTACGTCGTGCCAATGAATCAGAAACAATTCCGGCTTATCAATGCGCTTTTCGAGAAACGGACGACATTCACAGACAGTCTTTTCTACGATATTTCATCCTGGACGCTTCCACTGGCATTTGACATGCCGTATGCGGAACTCAAGGCCCCTGTTCGCGACTTGCAGGGAAAGAAAGTCGAGCGTGCGATCTTCCCCAGAGGCAGCCTTGCCGCCGCTGCCAATCCAGTTGCGTATGCATTCGAATGGAAACACTACTATGCTCCGCGCGCACTCTATCGCCTGCAGAAAGCCGGAATCAAGACCCGCGTCGCCACAAGACCGTTCGAAGGAACGACACCGAACGGCAAACAACGATTTGAATCCGGAACGATTATGGTTCCTCTCGGCATTCAGCGCGACAAGGCGGAACTGATCGCGAAAACCTTCCAGACGATCGCCCAGGACGACGGAGTCCACTGCACCACGATTTCAACGGGCATGAGCATGGAAGGCAGCGATCTCGGGAGTTCATCGTTTGAAGCGCTCCAGATGCCGCGGGTCATGCTCGTCGTGGGGCAGGGCGTTTCCTCGACGGACATTGGGGAGGCCTGGCATCTGCTCGATCAGCGGTTTGCGATGGAAATCAGTCTCATTGAAACGCAGTCGATCGGCCGCGCTGACCTGGGCCGGTACACGACAATCGTCATGGCTGGCGGCTCGTACACCTCCATCGATTCAGCGGGCATGGCATCGTTGCGTCGCTGGATTGAAAACGGCGGAACGCTGGTTGCCATGGAACAGGCAGTAGAATGGGCCGTCAACAACCGCCTGGCGACCGCCCGATTCCGGCGATTCGATCGGAGCCGGAGCGATTCCCTGGCTCAGCGGAGGCCGTACGCCGACGAACAGCGGTATTCGGGAGCATTGAACCTCGACGGTGCAATCTTTGACGCTCTGGCGGATCGCACACACCCGCTCCTGTTCGGCTTCGATGACGATCGTCTGCCGCTCTTCAGGGGAAATACGATTTTCATGGAACCGTCACGAAATCCGTATGCGACGCCGCTTGTCTACACGCGATCGCCGCTCCTTAGCGGCTACATTCACCGCGACGTCGAGCCTTTCCTCAGAAACTCGGCAGCCATTGTCGTGAGCGGGTTGCGTTCGGGGCGCGTCATTCTGATGACGGACAACCCGAATTTCCGGGCTTTCTGGTTCGGAACCAACAAACTCTTTCTGAATTCGGTTTTCTTCGGTTCCATTCTCCGCCAGGGATCGATGCACATGGAAGAGTGAGCGGCGCCAGGCGGCAGCACGGGTTGGAAGGTGTCGTCCATGACAAGGCGAATCTTGATCGGCTTTCTTGCAGTCTTTCTCGCGACACAGACGTTCGAAGGCCTCCTCAATTTCTACGTGCTCGGTCCGCTCTATTTCCAGTGGAGCAGCCTCTGGCGACCGATCACAGAAGTCAAATTCTGGATGCTCCCCTTCACCGGGATGTTCTTCTCATTCTTCTTCACCCTCATTTTTTCGAAGGGATACGAGCAGAGAGGTCTTGCTGAAGGAATCCGATACGGATTCTATGTTGCCTTGATGGTGGCACTTCCTCACGCGTACGCCACATACGCCCTCATGCAGATTCCGTACTCAATCGTGTTGCAGTGGTTTCTCTTTGGCACTCTTGAATATGTCGGTGCCGGCTTGATTCTGGCAATTGTCTTCAAAAGTGGTCAGGCTTCCGGGACACTATGATAAGTCAATTGTCGTTTTTGGAAAGGAGCATGTCGCCAGGACCCGCTGCCAATCTCTTTTGGTTCTAGTTTTCGTTGCGTGGGCAAAGAGTTCTTGTTACCTTGAAGCCACATTTTTCCCATCTCTCACTAACCGATTCACTTTCCAAAAGGTGCACGCATGCGACGAGTATTCTTCAGGATATCCGTCCTGACTCTCCTCTCCGCGCTTGTTCTTTTTTCCGGTTGTTCGAGCGTCCAGGGGACACGTCAGGAAACCTCTTCCACTCCGGTTGTGGAGGGTGTCAAAGCCGGCCAGTTTGATACCGGCAAGATGTGGACATTCGATTTTCCGCCCATCGACTACTTCAAAAAAGCCTACGGTTTTAGTCCCGACAAGACATGGTTTGAGAAGGCCCGTTTGTCAACGCTGCGGCTTCCCGGCTGCACCTCTTCATTTGTTTCCGAAGACGGCCTTGTGATGACCAATCATCACTGCGCCCGCGGAGCATTGGCGGCCGTCGCGAAAGAGGGCGAGAAGCTCGTGACTGAAGGCTTTTATGCAAAGACGCTCGACGAGGAACGGAAGTCACCGCCGACGTACGTCGATCAGTTGATTGCCATTGAAGACGTCACCGCAGAGGTCCAGGCGGCTTTTGACAGCGGCTCGACCGACAGCGCAAAGGCAGCCAACCGTCAGGCAAAGACCGCCGAGATCATTCAGAGGTATGCGAAGAAGTTCAAGCAAACCACCAGTGATTCGATGGCCTTTAACGTGTACCCCTTCTACCAGGGCGGTCGTTATTCGCTCTACGCGTTCAAGCGATATACTGACGTTCGTCTTGTGTTCGCCCCCGAGGAAGAGATTGCGTTCTACGGCGGCGACCCGGACAACTTCACATATCCGCGGTACGATTTCGACGTGTCGTTCTTCCGAGTGTACGAAAACGGCAAGCCGATCAAGACGCCGTACTTCTTCCCTTTCAGCAAGAACGGCGCTGCCGAGAACGAGCCTGTGTTCGTCATCGGGAATCCCGGCCGCACCAATCGCTTGAATACCTTTGCGCAGCTTGAAACTTCACGCGACCACACGCTTCCCTTCAACGTCGCGGCACTCTCCAGCCGTCTGAATGCGCTGAACGCCTACGTCGAGAAGAATCCGGACAAGCGCTACGAGAACATCAACACCATTTTCGGAATCGCCAACTCACTGAAGTCGATCAGCGGTGAGCTCAGCGGCCTGAAGGATCCGATTCTGATGGCAAAGAAAGTCGATTTCGAAAAGAACTTCCGAGCAGCGGTTGTGAACGATCCGCAATTGAAGGCCAAATACGGCGATCCGTGGGGCGAGATTGGAACGCTGGAAAGGCAGCTCCAGACCATACAGGGTGAAGCGATTCCCCTGAACATCCGGGGCTGGTCTACAACCCTTGCTCTGGCAGCGGGCGTTGTCGACTTCGCCAACGGTACACTGGACTTCCGCGGCCGACCGGCATCGAAACCTTCGTGGCCGAGATCCTATGCCGCAGAGGTGGAAAAGCCGATGTTGATCGATCAGCTGGCATTCATGAAGAAGATTCTCGGTGACAAGAACGAGGCATTCAACAAGTTGATGGCAGGTCGCACGCCCGAGCAGGTGGCAGCTGCTTTGATCAGCAGCTCGGTGTTTGGCTCGAAAGAAAAGTTCGAAGCGTATGCTGCGGGGAATGCGACTGAGCTTCTGAAATCGACGGATCCTGTGCTCGAGTTCGCGAAAGTCGCCATCGCCCGCCTTGCTGAGCTGCAGGTAAAAGCACGTCCACTCGCCGCCAGACAGCAACCGTACCTCCAGCTGCTCGGAAAAGCAATGTACGATGTCTACGGCACCAGCATTCCGCCCGACGCGAGCTTTTCTTTGCGCATTGCAGACGGTGTTGTCAAAGGCTATGAGTACAACGGAACCATCGCTCCGATCTATACGACGTTCTACGGCATGTATGATCGGTACTACTCCTTCGGCAAGAAGGAACCGTGGCAGCTTCCAGCCCGCTGGTCAACTCCACCGGCCGATTTTAACATGAGCACGCCGATCAACTTCGTTTCGACGAATGACATCATTGGCGGCAATTCCGGCAGTCCGGTGATCAACAAGAACCTTGAAGTGGTGGGACTGGTCTTCGACGGCAACATCGAGAGTCTCCCCGGCAGGTTCATCTTCGACGACACGAAGAACCGCACGGTCTCTGTTCATTCTTCCGGACTGATCGAAGGAATCGACAAGATCTACAGGGCAGAGCGGATTGCCAAAGAGCTGAGAGCCGGCAAGATCGTTCAATAGCATCCAGATTGATGGCTTCACAAAATGCCCCGCACTCATCATGCGGGGCATTTTCTTTTTCGGACAGAAATCCCTACTTTTTCCTCCATCCTTTCAAGGCCCGGAGGAGTCATACGCCTGAAATGAAGACGATCCATCTGAAATCCTTATTGCTGGTCATCCTTACCGTAGTGTGCACGACCGTCCTGCGAGCACAGCCAACGGAACCGCCGGGGAAGCTCTCGTCCTGGCTCCCGTACCAGGCTTTGCCGAGCATGATGGTGATATCACATCCGGGCGACATTCCGTTCGCGTTCGAATGGGAGGTAACACCTCTTCTCTATTCGTTCGGCATGACCCGCAAGGTTTCGCCGTGGCATTCGATGTTTGTGCTGCCGCCGGCCCGGTTTACAGGATCGATCGAGCTCAAAGTGACGGGGCAACTTTCAACGCGAAAGACCGGACGATCGTATTTTGGCAGCTCGGCCCAGCTGATCGGGCATATCCCGTTGATTGAACGCGGTGAGTATCTCGGACTGAACGTTGGCGTGGCAAAGTACGCGTTCGCAGGGTCATCGCCCTGGTTTAAAGTCATCGGCGTAAGTACGCTCTTTGGATTTGTCGAGTTCAACTTCAAGCACAGTTCGGATCCTTCAATGTGGCTGGGTTCCATCGAACTCAGATTCTTCTAGACGCGTATCGTGAACCTTTCCCCGCCGATGGACCAACGCATAGCAAGAGTGTCATGCCTTGCTCTGGCAGCATCGCTCCTGCTGTCATCCTCCGGCTGCAATAGTCTTGCCTCGCGCTTCTTCGCGAAATCGCTTGCGCAAATCTCAACTCCGACCCGGCCAATCAAAAACGCAAATCCGACCCCTCTTCGCCCGGACGTGGGACTTTCCGTGTTGTGGGTCGGGCACGCGACCGTCCTCATCCAGATTGGCGACAAGGTCATTCTGACTGATCCCGTCTTTTCTCAGACCATCGGTCTCGTTTCCAGAAGACTGACGGCACCCGGGCTCGACCCCGGCGTTATCACCCGGTTGAACGCGATTCTGATCTCACATATTCATTTTGATCACTTTGCCTTTGGCAGTCTTGATCTCCTTCCGACCTCTGCAAGTCTCTTTGTGCCATCCGGAGGCATTCCCTACACACCCGAGTTTGGTTTTTCGAATCTCCATGCCGTGAGGGCCTGGCAGCCCATCGAGGAGGACGGCTTACGGATTACGCCTGTGCCGGTACAGCATTTCGGAGGGCGGTATGGATTCGACGCAGACTGGAATTCCGAGCCACCATGGACAGGCTATGTGATTGAGTACCGCGGCACAGCGGTACTTTTCGCGGGAGACACGGGGTATCATCCGGAGTACTTCAGGGAAATCGGGCGCCGGTTCCGGATCGATGTCGCCCTCATTCCAATTGCCCCCATCGAACCCCGTGCGTTCATGAGCCGCGTTCACACAGATCCATCGGAGGCTCTTCAGATAGCCGAGGACGTCGGCGCGAAACTGTTGATACCGATTCACCACGAGACATTCTTCCTGGGGCTGGAACCCGAGGCAGCCTACGCCAGGAGTCTTCTGACAAAACTGATCGATGAGCGTGGTCTCGCCCATCGGGTGAAAATCCTCGAAATCGGTGAGCAGATTATCCTCAAGGACTAGGCGAACTTCAAGGAACAAACAAATGAATCGCAACGTGATCATTCTTGGCGCATGCTGTGTTGCGCTCTTTCTTTTTGCATGCGCTTCCACCCCTTCAGTCACAGGCAGGCGTGCCGATGAATCACTCCAGCAGAAACTGGACGCGCTTGTCAGGGGATTCAAAGGAGATGTTGGCGTGTACGTCCGCCACCTCACGACAGGTCAGACAGCATCTGTTCAGCCCGATACTCTCTTCCCCACTGCCAGCATGGTGAAAGTCCCGATTCTCTGCGCCGTGTTCGACAAGATCGAGAAGGGAGAATTGAAGTACAGCCATGAGCTGATCTACCGTGATTCATTGAAGTACGATGATGGCGTGACCGGCTCTTTCCGCGACAGCACAAGAATCCAGCTCTCGTGCGTCGTCATGCTGATGATCACTCTCAGCGACAACACAGCTTCGCTTTGGCTCCAGCAGCTCGCAGGGGGCGGAACGACAATCAATGAGTGGCTCGAGACCAGCGGATTTCACCAAACGCGGGTGAACTCGCGCACGCCCGGACGGGAAGCACAGCGAAGAATCTATCAATGGGCACAGACAACGCCGCGCGAGATGGCCAGCCTGCTGACAATGATCTACCAGGGCCGGGCGGTGAGCGCTGCGGCGAGTGAACAGATGTTCAGGGTTTTGTCCAAGCCGTACTGGGACGACGTGGCGGTTTCACAGATACCGCCGATGATCCATGTCGCATCAAAGAACGGTGCGGTCAATGCATCAAAGTCGGAGGTGGTGCTTGTCAATGCCCCCTCGGGTGATTACGTGTTCTGTGTGATCACGAAGAACCAGGAGGATCAGCGGTGGAAGGACGATAATGAGGGGACCGTTCTCATCCGCAAGGTGTCAAAGCTCTTGTGGGACCACTTCAATCCCGGTCACGAGTGGACACCGAAACCTGCAGGCGAAATGTGGGTGAAGTAGAGGCAACGTACGGAAGGCCTTTCCACTCATCGATGTACCAGAGCCCGGATGCCCCGCGCACCGGATTGAATATGACTCTCCCATTCCTTACTTTGACACAGGAATCATTCCCTCCTCCAGGCTGTTATAGTCTTTATCGTTGATCGGATCCATCTAACTCGTTTGGGCATCCATGCCTTCGCAGGCAAACCACGATCCGGCAATTCGTTCTCTCGAAGAGGAAAACAAGCGGCTCAAGCGTGCCGTGGAAGAGTTGTCTGTTCTCAACGATCTTGCACGAGCAATCGGCGCTTCTCTCAACACGCAAGACATCATTCAGACAATTGTCCGCCGGTCGTTGCGCGCCGTCGGGGCCGAGCAGGGCGTTATCACCCTTGTCGAGGAACGGTCCGAACAGTCAATGAGAACGCTGGTGCGTACCATGGTCTCGTCCGGGGAGCAGGAACATTTCCATTTCAGCCAGGCACTTCTGGGGTGGATGCACCTCAACAAGAAGCCGCTCGTCATCAATGACCCCAGAGCGGATGAGCGTTTTCGCGGAATCTCATGGGACGGATCGATACATTCGCTGATCGCTGTTCCGATGATGGTGAAGTCCGAGCTGCGGGGTGTGCTGACCGTCTATAACAAGAAGGAGGGAAAATCCTTCGCCGATGATGATCAGCGGTTGCTTGCCATCATCGCCGCTCAATCGGGACAGGTTGTTGAAAACGCCCGCCTGCATGAGCAGGAACAGGCGTTCATGAAAATACAGGAGGACCTCCGTCTTGCAGCGCGCATCCAGACAGAGCTGCTCCCACACACGCCACCAAGCATCCCGGGCTACGAGATCATTGGCAGATCGATCCCGGCTCAGCAGGTCGGGGGCGACTACTATGATTTCATACCGATCGATGACCATCGGTGGGCATTCTGTATCGGCGACGTCACAGGCAAAGGTCTTCCCGCTTCCCTCCTGATGGCGAATCTCCAGGCCACGCTGCGCGGGCAAACGACACCGACTGCCGGACCCAAGGCCTGTCTCGAACGATCCAATCAATTGCTCTTTCAAAGCACCAGTCCGGAAAAATTCGCAACGCTCTTTTACGCGATTCTTGATCCCCGCGATCACCAGCTCTCGTACGCAAACGCGGGACATGAGAATCCCTATCTCTGTTGCAGCCGCTCCGAAAAAAAGCGCCTGAAAATCGGCGGCATCCCGCTTGGCATGCTGCCCGATTTTCCGTTCCAGCAGGATTGCATACCCCTGGAGGAGGACAGCCTTATCGTCGCCTTCTCCGATGGTGTGAGCGAAGCAATGAATGCCGGGGAAGAGCCGTTCGGTGAGGAACGCATCGTTGCCGTCATTGATCGGCACAAACACGCGCCGGTATCAGAGATCATCGATCATCTCGTCGCGGCCGTCAAGAGTCACGCCGCAGGCCATCCCCAATCTGACGACATCACCGTTGTCGTCGTGCGACGAAAAAGACAATAGCACGCAGCCGAAGAAGAGAGCGAGGTCGTCCGCCGTGTGGACATCTCTTGCTGTTATGCCTTTCTCGAATTCGGAAACCGGATTCTCGCGAATCCAGAGCGGATGAGTGTTGAAGTGCGCTGACAGGATCTGAAATAACCGTCATCTATTCACCGCATAAAGCACGCGAAGGGTTGCCTGAGCGTGAGGAGGATCATGGTATGACGACTGTCCGAAATATCCTGCAATCAAAGGGACCCGAGGTATGGTCTGTTGAACCGGAGATGCCGGTGATGGCGGCGCTGAAAATCATGGATGAGAAAAATATCGGCGCACTTGTCGTGGCACGGCAAGGTACCGTGCTCGGCATTCTCTCGGAGCGTGACTATGCGCGCAAACTGGTGCTCAAAGGAAGATCCACAACCGACGCAAGCGTCCAGGACCTGATGACGCCTTCCGTCATCACCGTGACATCGGAGCAATCGATGGACAGGTGCATGGAGTTGATGACGAGCAAACGGATACGTCATCTTCCGGTGGTCGAGAACGACAGGCTCATCGGCCTCATTTCAATCGGCGATGTGGTCAAAGCAGTCATATCAGAGAAAGAGGATTTGATCAAGCAGCTCCAGAACTACATCACGGGCGCAAGATAGGGCCTGTGAATTGAGTCATCGGGCGATCGGGTCATTAAATGAATGGAGGATTGACGCGTTGCTCGGGCGGGAAGAAACCAGTCGACTTATCGCTTCTTTGCGGAGAGTTGTGCAAGGGCATCGCTGAGTATGCCATGCCACTCGCGTTCGAAGATCTCGCGGTGCCACTGAAACCCCGACCCGGCAAGAAATCCGATAATGATGTTCCCGACGTCCTGCTTATGCGCTTCAAGGTAGCCCGGATCGCGGTCGAGATTCTGCTTCAGCTTGTGCAGGTAGGCGGCCGCAGGCGGTTTGAGGAGTGAGAGAACCGCTTCCTGTTTGGGTATTGTGGTCATGAGAGTGGTGGAGTTCTGGCACAAGGGTAAAGACTCTTCGGATCAAAATCAATTGTCATCGGGGCTGGTTCTACTGATTCATCATGGAGCGTTGAAGTGACAATCAGTGAAGAACGACGAGGTAAGATCGGCATCCTGAGCATCAAGGGTTCTTTTTCCGGACGCCCGGGGGCGGCATCCTTCGAGCGCGCTCTTTTTGCTCTCCTGAAAGATGACATCGTTTGCATCATTCTGAATCTGGCCGACCTGAAGTTCGTCGACAGCGCCGGCCTTGGAGCCATGATTTCAGCGATGGTTTCCGTGGGAAGAAAAGAGGGCGCGCTCAAGCTCGCCGCCGTCCGCGGTGAAGTCCAGCGGATCGTTAAGAGCATGCATCTCGATCAGGTCTTTGAGCTCCATGAAACAGTCGAACAGGCGGAAGCGAGTTTTGGCAAAAGAGTGAGAGGCTGAGTGGTGATCGACCGGGCGGCCAAAAGCAAACGCCGAATGCTTTTCATCACCTCTCTGTCTGAATTCCTCGGAATGTCCGTCTGGTTCTCCGCTTCTGCGGTCATACCGACCCTTACGGCGGAGTGGCATCTGACGGGATCCGATCAGGCATGGTTGACCATGTCCGTGCAGATAGGATTCGTCATTGGGGCGTTTGCGTCTTCCCTTTTCAACGTGGCCGATTACATTCCAAGCCACCTCCTTTTTGCCGTCACATCTTTGCTTGCAGCGCTTGCCACAGCTCTCATTCCGTTTCTCTCTCCCGGCCTGGACGTTACACTGGTGCTTCGGTTTCTCACCGGTTTCTTGCTTGCCGGAGTCTATCCCGTCGGCATGAAGATCATCGCCACGTGGACGAAGGAAGACCGCGGTCTCGGCATCGGACTCCTGGTCGGAACACTTACGCTTGGATCAGCCGCTCCTCACGCGGTCAATGCCCTCGGTGGCATCAGCAGCTGGCAACCGGTGTTGTACACTGCTGGTGCTCTTGCTTTCCTGGGCGGGATGATCACTTTCTTTTTTGTACGTGAGGGTCCGTTTCGTGCGGAGTTCCGAGAATTCAACTGGAAATACGTCGGCCAGATCTTCCAGGAGCGTGACCTTGTCCTCGCTAATCTTGGATATCTTGGTCACATGTGGGAGCTCTACGCCATGTGGGCATGGATCCCGATCTTTCTCCTCTCAAGTTTTGAAATGACTGCCATTCAACCAGTGTGGGCAAGTATAAGTGCTTTCGCCGTCATTGGCATCGGCGGAGCCGGGAGCGTTATTGCCGGATATCTCGCGGACAGAGTCGGCCGAACGACGATTACGATTGCCTCGATGGCGATCAGCGGATCGTGCTCACTCTTTGCCGGATTTCTTTATGGCGGAAATCCCGTACTGCTGGTGATTCTCTGCCTCGTCTGGGGCTTTGCCGTTGTTGCGGATTCAGCTCAGTTCTCGTCATGTATATCAGAATTGTGCCGGACGGAATATGTCGGCACAGCCTTGACATTGCAGACGAGCCTTGGATTCCTGTTGACGCTCGTGACCATCCGTTTAATTCCGGTCCTGGTTGAGCTGATCGGCTGGTCCTGGGCGTTTGCTTTTCTCTCCATTGGACCTGCAGTCGGAGTTATCGTCATGGGCAAGCTCCGAAGCATGCCTTCAGCACAACGACTGGCCGGCGGAAAGAAGTAGTGAAAATGAAACGAAAACGTCTTTCAAGCCCTAAGCCCAAACCGCAACGTCGTCAGACTCGCGCCTCTGCATCCAGTCGGGTTGAGCAACGGAAACTTGCCGCCATCATGTTCACCGACATCGTCGGCTACAGCGCGCTTACCCAGCAAGACGAGAAGCTCGCACTGAGGTTGCTCGAAGAGCACCGCGCAATTGTCCGTCCGCTTATCACCAGGCACGACGGCCACGAAATCAAGACGATCGGTGACGCATTCCTCGTGGAGTTCCCGAGCGCTCTGGCAGCAACGTCCTGTGCGATAGAGATACAAAAGACCCTCTTTGAACGTGCAGAATCCCGGGCGGGTGAGGCTGACGTCCGGCTTCGCATCGGCCTCCATGTGGGCGACATCATCTACAAGGAAGAAGATGTTTTCGGAGACGGCGTCAATATCGCGGCCCGGATTGAGCCATTAGCCGAACCGGGCGGTATTTGTCTTTCAGAAGATGTTGCACGGCAGATTCAGAATAAGATTGATTATGCCCTGGTGCGGCTCGGCAAGGGCGAGCTGAAGAACATCAACCTCCCGGTTGATATTTACCGCATTATCCGCCCCTGGGAAAAGCGCCGGTTCAGTTTCCTCGACCGGATCACATTTGCCCTCGCTCAGAGAAAAACACTGCGCACCATCGCCGCTGTTCTTTTTGCCGCAGCGGCGATCGCTGTCGGGGTATGGCAAACAATCACATCCTCACGCGATCCTTTTTCCACCAACCGTGTCGCCGTTTTGCCTTTTGTCAACATCAATGCCGACGCACGGGATGAGTACTTTGCGGACGGCATGACGGAAGAACTGATTTCGAGTCTTTCGAAGATCCGGGACCTCAACGTCATCGCACGAACTTCCGTCACAAAATACAAGGGTGCAAATCTCGATATCGCCGAAATCGGCAACGCTCTGAGGGTCGGCTCCATTCTCGAAGGAAGCGTGCGAACATCGGGTGACGAGGCAAGAATCAGCGTGAACCTGGTGGATGTGCAAAGTCAGAAGACGATCCTTTCACGGGAATACACTCGGCCGATCAAGGACGTCTTCGCGATTCAAAGTGATATCGCCCAGAGTGTCACGAGTGCGTTGAGCGTTCAACTCCTGTCCGGCGAGCGAGAATCGCTCGAGAAACGAGGGACGGAGAACGGCGAAGCGTACAAGCTCTATCTTCTTGGACGTGTTCATCTCAGCAAGCGCACTGGAGAAGAGGTTGTCCGAGCGATCGATTTCTTCGCGCAGGCCGTAGAGAAAGATCCGTCCTTTGCCCTCGCCTATGCAGGCCTCGCCGAGTGTTACACGCTCGCCGGAAACGCCGGTTACGGGTCACTCCCCCGTACCGAAGCGATCGCTAACGCGAAGAAATTCGCAGCGCAGGCCATCACCCTAGACGAGTCGCAAGCCGAAGCTCATGCATCGCTTGCGTACGTCAAGTTCCGGATAGACTGGGACTGGACCGGTGCGGAGAAGGAATTTCAGCGGGCGCTCCAGCTCAAGCCCGGCTATGCCCGCGCACATGAATGGTACGCCCTGTACCTTTCGATCATGGGCCGCTTCGACGATGCGATGAAGGAAATGATGAGAGCGCAGGACCTCGATCCTCTCTCGACGAGCGTCAGCACCGGTATCGGCCGGATTTATCACTTCGAATACAAGACAGAACAGGCTGTCGTGCAATTCAAAAAGACGCTGGAACTCGATCCCGAGTATGCGGAGGCATATTTCGGATTGGGAATGACCTACACCGTTGCCGGACGATATGACGAAGCGGTGAGTGTCTATAAAAAGGCGATCCAGCTTTCCGGCAATCGACTCGTGATGCTCTCTATGCTCGGCCATGCTGAAGCCCTGGCGGGGCATCACGATGAGGCCCGCAAGATCATTCAGAACCTGCATCAACTTTCCAGAACGGCACATGTCTCCCCGTACTACTTTGGAATACTCGAGATGGGCCTTGGACAAATGGACGCTGCGTACCGGTACTTTGAGAAGGCGTACGAGGAGCGTGACGGCATTTTGATATTCTTGGCCGCAGATCCCATTGCAGAGCGATCATGGAACGATCCGCGCTGCGCCGCACTGGCGAAGAAGATGGGGCTTCATCTGCGACCGCAGAGGAAATCCACAACACTGAACTGAAGCGAGAACATCGGCGAGCATAGAGCTGCAGGGAAGCCGCAAAGCACGCTGCGCTCAACGGCCACCAGGAACATTTGGTGCCAGTCGAGAGGAGGAGACGTCATGTTCATGCGACTGGTGCAGGTCAAGGTAAAGCTGGAAACAGCAGAGCAGATTCCTGATATGTATTCTAAAACAGTCTTGCCGGCGCTTCAACGCACTCCCGGCTGTCTCTATAGCAAGCCTTATCCGTAGCGTCACACACCCCGATGAATCCATCTCGATGACGCTCTTGATCCCACACTGTTGTCCTTGTCAGTAGCAACGAACTTCCTTTACATGGATTGTGCGAACTTGTAAGTCGCCGAACTTTTCGCTAAAGTTGCCCTGAGGTTTTGACATGTTGTCATCCCATCCAAAGTGAATTTCCTTCCTGCATACGAAGTACCGAACAGATTGAAGAGCCACAGACGAGAGATCCTTCTTCTTAATTGCGGAGCTTGTTGAAAACAGGCAAGGACAGATTTGTAGTGAAGCAGGAATTCCGCGAACGCTCGCGATATCACCGCAGCACCGTACCGCATCGATCGACAGGAAAGGAGCCCAGTCATGGGCGAATCGCCTGAGAATCTCTCCAACGAGCAGATCCTAGAACATCTGCGCGCTCTCGAGGCCCGTCTCAAGCGCATTGAAGCACATCTCGAATTGCCCGGAGCAACGCAAGGAGAAGCGCCCGAACCGAGTTCCACTCCATCGGTCGCCGCCGAAGATGACGAAGAACTGGAACTCCAGGTCGGACAGAACTGGTTTGCGAAAGCCGGCATTGTCGGACTGGCGCTCGGCATCGCCTTCCTGCTTACGTTGCCGTACGAAGGTCTTCCCTCGTTTCTCCCGAGCCTGTTCGGCTACCTGCTCGTGGGGGGAATCTTCTTTCTTTCTCATTATTGGAAAGAGTCGTTTGATCAGATTTCACGGTATCTTCTGGGCGGTGGACTCCTGCTTCTCTATTTTGCCACTCTCCGACTGTCGCACTTCACTCCCAACCCTGCCGTCACGGCACCGGCGATTGAACTCGCTCTTTTGCTTGCCGTTGTGACGTACAATCTCTCCGTGGCGTCCAAACGACAGTCCTCGTATCTGACCGCATCACATTTTGCGCTTGGATATCTTACGGTGCTCATCGGCGGCCAGACCTATTTTGTCCTTCCCATGCTGGCGATCCTTTCGGCCACTGCCGTCTACTTCACGCTCAAGTTCCGCTGGAATACAATCCTTGTCATCGGGATTGTCCTGACTTACCTGACACATTTTCTCTGGACGGCAAACAATCCGTTCTTTGGAAACACGCTCCAATTCGGTACATCGCCGCAGATTCACCTCGCGTTCATTCTCCTGTATACGGTCATCTTTACCGGTGCCACGATCTTTCGCTCGCGCGACATCCCCGAGAGCTTCCCCGTCATTCTTCACACTGTTCTCACGGCCCTGTTTGGCTATGCCTTGTTCGGACTTTCCACGCTCGTTGCGCCGGAGCTCAACATTTCTGCGTGGCATGTCGCGGCATCCGCGGTATATCTTGCTCTCTCTGTCGTACTCTGGGTCCGCGAGCACAGTGTCTATGCTACATTTGTGTATGCGATTATCGGGTACACGGCGTTGAGCGCAGCCATCGTCGCGCAATTTCCACAGCCTGACTACTTTGTCTGGTTGTGCTGGCAGAGCATCATTGTGGTTTCGACGGCGGTCTGGTTCCGATCCCGCTTTATCATCGTGGCGAATTTCATCATTTATCTTCTTGTGTTCATCGCGTATTTGACGACCGCAGGGACCGTCGGATCAGTAAGCGTCAGTTTTGGTATTGTTGCGTTGCTCAGCGCGAGGATTCTGAACTGGCAGCGGGACAGGCTTGAACTGAGGACCGAACTCATGCGCAATGCCTACCTCGCGAGTGCACTGCTCTTTCTTCCGTACGCCCTGTACAACTCTGTCCCCCCGCATTTCGTGAGCGTGTCCTGGCTGATCCTTGCTTCGTTCTACTATGTCGCCAGCCGTGCGCTGAAAAGCCGCAAATACCGTTGGATGGCCCTTCTCACCACGATTCTGACGGTCCTGTATCTCTTCATTATCGATTTGACTACCGTAGATCCCGTGGTTCGGATTGTTTCGTTTCTTGTCGTCGGCAGTGCCCTTCTCACGATCTCGATGATCTATAGCCGGAAGAAGCGGAGAATTCCCGCCAAGCCGCAGTCGGATCAATCCTCGCAATAGGTCCGCGTGACCTCGTACGTTTCCATCGACAACATAAAGGAGCCAGGTATGAACAATGCAGAGAAGAGTCTCTTCGTGTTTGGTCTGTATTTAATCTGTGCCGTAGGTCTCGGATTCATGCTCATGCCGACGACGGTGCTTGATATGTTCGGCTTGACTTACGGCGATGATACATGGATTCGATTCGTGGGAATGCTGGGCTCAGTTGTGGGAGTGTACTACGTTGCAGCGGCGAAATTGAAATTGCATCAACTGTTCATCTGGACGGTCTGGTTGCGGTATTATGCTGCCGCATTCATGGCTCTGATGTTTCTCATGGGCAAGACCGGACTTCCGATTTTGCTGTTTGCGGGAATTGACGTGGTTGCTGCAACATGGACCTTCACCGCACTGAAGAAGAATTGAGCTTGTTGATAAGTACCGCCTGAGCACACTGGAATAGAAGAGTCAAGCGACCGCATCAATTGAGCCCTGGCACGCGAAGAGATCCGGCCAGAGTGCGTAGCAGGAGTGGTTTACCCGGGAGTTGTTGAACGGGCTGAAGGTTTTCGGGCAAGGGAAGGAATTCAACGGCGATGTCGGGATCGCGGTCGCGAGATTTCGCGGCGGTGCATCGCGCCACTCGGCGGTCACCCGTCCGATCTGACGCGCAGCCCGGCGGCTACAAGAACGTCCGACTTCCCGCGGCCAGATCCCGGTGAGAAGCCGGACTTTTCTTTTCTATTTTGCAGCCGGCGTATATTTTTCGACGTGGTTTTTCACCGGCTTCACTGTGCGAAGGAATTTGTAGATCGCTCCAAGATCCCGCTCGGTCATCCCCGCGTACATGAGCCAGGGCATCACAGATTGGTATCCGACAGCTGCAACTTTGAGCGTGCTTGCTTCCGGTGTATTGTAGTATTTGAACTTCACAATGAAGTCCGTCTCCGACCACGCGCCGATGCCGGTTTCTTCATCGGGCGTAATGTTTGCTGAACGCACAACCGATCCTTCGGGGAAGCGAAATTCAAATCCTCCTGCAAAATCCATCCCGGCTATCGGCTCTCCTTTTACCTGTTTCGTATGACACTCAATGCATGACGCCGCGTTGGCGAGGTACTTTCCGTATTCATAGATGTTCGACGTGTCGGGCTCTGGCGGCGGAGTGCGCTTCATCGGAATAGTGCGGACGATGAGGTTCAAAGGGAAATTGAGTTTTGTCGCAGGCGGTGTGTTTTCGATCGGTTTCAGCGACCTGATGTAGGCGATAACCGACAATACGTCTTCTTCGCTCATAGAGTTGAATCTCGCATAGGGCATGAGCGGAAACATGGCCTTGCCGTCTTTGTCGACACCGGACACGATGGCGCGGTAGAGAATTCCGTCGCTCACAGATCCTAATGCGGCAGGCGTGATGTTGTGTGCGACAATCGTTCCTGGAAGTCCCATTGCTTCATCAAAGACCTCTCCGCCTTTTCCTTCGGTACCCGGGACAATCGGTCCGGCAAAATACTCCCAGTTTCGCGTGGAATGGCAATCGACGCAGACAGCAACATGATTCGCGAGGTAGGCGCCCCGCGCAAGTCGCTCGGAAGTTGCGGAGACGGAAAGATCACGCACAGGATCAACGCTGGGATAGCGAAGAAAGAGATAGCCCAGGCCGAGCGCGACCACAACGAAAACAACTCCTACTCCCCATGCGACGAATTTTAGAGCCTTCTTCATCGACCCTCCTTAGTAATAAGTGGATGTGGACTCAACGCCTCCGGTCGCTGCCGTCAGCTTCAACGCATCGCCGTGCGATGACTCGTGAGATGCTGATTTAACCATGTGAAAGCAGAGTTTGTTCCCGGCTCCCCGTTTCCCGGAGGCCCCATGAAACCCCGGAATTCAGGCTCTGGTACTACGCTCGGATGCTCAATATTGAAGCTAGGAAAATTGATCGCGCATTTGCTATATTCGTAGTTAGTTTTAGGTCCCATCCCACTCCCCGGAGGGACCTCCGAAGATTCTCACGCAGTTGCGATCCTGAGTTCGTGCTCCACCCTTCCCCCCACAAAGGAAAGGCACGATACTGTGATCGGACAAACAATCTCTCACTACAAGATCCTCGAGAAGCTCGGTGAAGGCGGCATGGGCGTCGTCTACAAGGCCCAGGACACAAAACTCCTTCGCCCCGTCGCTTTGAAGTTCCTCACGCCCGACATGACACGCGACCTGGACGCGAAGAAGAGATTCATTCAGGAGGCGCGGGCTGCATCGGCACTCGACCATCCGAACATCGCTGTCGTCCACGATATTGACGAGACTGCAGACGGTCATTCCTTTATCTGCATGGCGTACTATGACGGCCAAACACTTAAATCGAAACTCGCCAAGGGATCATTTCAGATCGAGGAAGCGATTCAACTGATCCTTCAGATTGCGAGCGGGCTGCAGCGGGCACACGAGTCGGGGATCGTCCACCGTGACATCAAGCCCGGCAATATTATCATCACCTCCAAGGGCGAGATCAAAATCGTTGATTTCGGGTTGGCCAAGCTCTCCGCTCAGACCCGCGAAAGCAGAACACTGGTAACCGGAGGAACCGCCGCCTACATGGCTCCCGAACAGATCCTCGGAAACGAGGCAGACGCCCGCAGCGATCTGTTTTCCCTCGGAGTCGTCTTTTACGAAGCGATAGCGGGAAGGCGGCCTTTTGCAGGAGAGCATGAGCCCGCGCTGTTCTATTCGATTGTGAACGCGGAACCGCCGGCCCCGTCAACGATTCGGCCCGATGTACCGCATGAACTCGAGCGGATCATCCTGAAACTCCTGGAGAAAGATCCGGCGAAGCGCTACCAGTGCGCGGCCGATGTGCGTGATGACCTGAAGCACTTTCTCGGCGAGAAGCCCACACCCCGGCCAATCGTGCAACTACGGAGGGTCTTCAGATCGAAACCCTATATCCCCTTTGTCGCGGGAGGCACGCTCATCGTTGCTGCCGCCCTTCTCCTGGCCACCGGCGTTCTGCAGCATTGGCTTGGAGCATCACGAGTGACAGGAACGCACTACATTGGCGTTCTTCCATTCAATCTCATCGGTGGAGATTCAACAAAGGCTGTTCTTTGTGACGGTATTTACGATCGGGTAGTGAGCGGGCTCGTTCGTTTGCACGGGGCTCTTGGAAAGTCTCACGTGTGCCCTGCCGGCGAAATGCGCAAATACGGGCCGGGAGGTGTGCGGCAGGCGCGAGAGGGTTCCGGGATAACACTCGGGATCGAAGGCACAATTCAATGGATCTCTGATGAGGTACGCGCCACGGTCACTGTGGTCGAGACCGATGAGCTTGCCAGTGTCGATTCCAAGGAGGTGGCTGTCGCCGCTGCTTCCCTGCAGGAGCTGGAACCCAAGCTTGTCAGTGCGATCATGGACATGCTCGGGGGAAGACTGACGTCCGCTCAAGTTGTCAATCTGAGCGTGGGAACGACTCAGGATGGAAATGCCTATACATTTTTCGCACGCGGCCGGGGCGAACTCCTCTCCTACACAGAACAGACAAAGCTCAACAATGCGATTCAGCTTTTCCATCGGGCGATAGCACTGGATTCTCTCTACGCAACAGCATATGCCGGGCTGGGCGAGGCATACTGGCGAAAGTATTCGAGCACAAAAGACAATCAATGGGTCGATAGCGCTCTCAACGCATGCCGGCGCGCTCAATCACTAGACAGCACCTCGGTTGAAGTGCGCTTCACCCTTGGTCTGCTGTACCACGGCACCGGGAAGGACAGCCTCGCCATTCTGGAATACCAGTCTATCCTCGCAGCTGACTCACTGAACGCTGCTGCGTTTATGGAACTCGGAGATGCTTATGGAATCGGTCGAAATCCGCAAAAGGCCGAAGCTGCCTACCGACAGGCAATCAGGCTCCGACCGCTCGATTGGCAGACATACCACTACCTCGGACGAGCGTATGGAAACAACGGAGACTACGAAAAGGCGATTGAGATCTGGAACGAGGGCGCCAAACGGGGTCCCAATCAATCGCTTATCCAAAACGGCCTGGGCGTAGCGTTCTTCCGTCTGGAAAACTGGACCGACGCCATCGATCATTTTAATCGGGCGTTGGCGGCAGACTCCGGCCGCTATAGTGTCTATTCCAATCTCGCGACAGCGTACTATTACGACGGCATGACCCAACAGGCAATAGAAGTGTACCTGAAAGCAAAACGATTGGGGCCGAAAGACCATCAGGTTTGGGGTGGCCTTGGCGCTGCATACCTCGAACTGGGAAGCAAAAAGCTCTCCCGGGAATCGTTCGAGAGAGCCGCTCTGTACGCCCTTGAGCGTCTTACGATCAACCCTACGGATCCTCAGGTACTTTCCCAACTCGCCGGCTACTATGCAGACCTCGGCAAGAAGGGAGACGCGATGACCGCTCTTCGCAAAGCGCTCTCACTCGCTCCGAATGACAGGCGAGTGATGAGCCGCGCCGTAACGACATTTGAACTTCTCGGTGATCGGGAAAAAGCAATCGACTGGCTGAGGAAACTTGCAGCGTCAGGACCGGTCTCACAGGAGATAAAGTACAGCCCCGAGATGAAGAAGTTGCGGGAGGATCCGAAATATCAAAGACTCCTGAAAGAGAAGTCTAACAAGAAGTAGCCCGAATGGGTAAGTGACAACTACCTACAGTAAACAACCATTGTTGGATATAGGTTAGGAGGAATTTCATCATGGAGAAGAATGGAAAAGTCAAAAAAGCAGACAAGAAGTCAAAATGGGTGATAAGTGAATTTGAAGTCCTGGCAGGTAACACTGCAGAATGGATTGGGCCACCTTCCAACTCCGAATTCGTTGTCTGGTTCCCCAGTAGCAACAATCCACTTGTTGGATCCAATGAAGTGTTTTCCGATCGGGGTGTAGCGAAGGCACAAGTCAAGCCGATTGGCGGTATCATCCAGAGGCATGCGCGTTTTCCTTATTGCATACTCCTTCTTGGCGCCGACAAAGACGTGGTAGTAGGTGAGAATTCTCCTCCCGAGATGATCATCGAGTAGTGCAGTTTCCGACTCCGCAGAGATCATTGCGATCCCCGTACGGGGCAAGGGGTGGGTCTACTCTTCCGCTTTCCCTTCGCTGCATCGGAACAACTCCATTCTTGTATATTTGAGTGGGATTCTCCATATTCCCTTCGTGCTTCTTTATCCTCTCAATGCTCCTTTCGTGGTACCATCCCTTATTCCCGCCCGGAGGAAAGAATGAAGTTGCGTCTCCCCCTCATCGCGTTAACTATGTGCTGCGCGGCCTTCATCGCTTATGCTCAACATCCCGACTGGGAGTCCGCGTTCCGATCGATTCCCTCTCCGGAGCGCATCGGCGGCTACGTTCGAAAGCTCGCTGCCCGGCCTCACCATGTCGGCTCTGCCTACGGCAAGGAGAATGTGGAATGGCTCGTCGCGACGTTCAAGCAATGGGGACTCGACGCCCGAATCGAAACATTTCATGTCCTATTCCCCACTCCGAAAGAACGCGTCATCGAGCTCGTTGAGCCGAAGAGATTCAAGGCCATCATGCAGGAAGCGATCTTCACCGTCGATCCGACGTCCGGTCAGCGGGATGAACAGCTGCCAACGTACAACGCCTATTCAATCGACGGGGATGTTGCGGCTCCGCTTGTCTATGTGAACTACGGTATTCCCGAAGATTACGAGCAGCTCGAACGTCTCGGAATTTCCGTCAAGGGATGCATTGTCATAGCCCGCTATGGTGCATCGTGGCGCGGGATCAAACCCAAACTCGCCGCAGAAAAAGGTGCGGTCGGCTGCATTATCTACTCTGATCCGAAGGAGGATGGATTCTATCATGGAGACCCGTTCCCGGAAGGCCCGTGGCGGCCGAAGGACGGCGTTCAACGGGGAAGCGTCATGGATATGCCACTCTACCCCGGTGATCCGCTAACGCCTGGAGTTGGCGCAACGCAGGGTGCGAAGCGGCTCGATATCAAAGAAGCGCAGACCATCACGCAGATTCCCGTTCTTCCGATTTCGCACGCCGATGCTCTTCCTCTCCTTTCGTCACTCACCGGTACGGTCGCACCCGAAAGCTGGCGCGGTGCTCTTCCTGTGACGTATAAGATTGGTCCTGGCCCGGCGAAAGTCCGTCTGAAGATCAAATCGAACTGGGACATCAAACCCGTCAACGATGTTATCGTCATGATCCCCGGTTCGGTTTTTCCCGACGAGTGGATCATCCGCGGAAATCACCACGATGCGTGGGTGAACGGTGCACAGGATCCTGTTTCGGGAGCTGCCGCCGAGATGGAGGAGCTGAGGGCTTTTTCGGAGTTGCTGAAGAAGGGATGGAAGCCAAAACGGACAATCGTGTACTGTCTCTGGGATGGTGAAGAGGAAGGACTTCTGGGTTCGACGGAGTGGGTCGAAGCCCACGCAGACGAATTGAAGCAGAAGGCCGTCCTCTACATTAATTCCGACTCCAACGGAAGGGGATTTCTCGGTGTCGGTGGCTCACACTCTCTGGAGAAATTCATCAACACAGTTGCCCGCGATATTGAAGATCCCGAGACGAAACTCTCGGTATGGAAGCGCAGTCAGCTTCAGCGTATTGCGGGAGCCGGATCGCCGGAAGACCGGCAGGAAGCGCGCAACAGGGAAGATCTCAGAATCGGGGCTCTCGGTTCAGGCTCCGACTACACAGCGTTCGTCGACCACCTCGGCATTGCCGCCTTGGACATGGGTTATGGCGGTGAAGACGGCGGTGGCATCTACCATTCCATCTAC
>Ga0233425_10003124_pt1 | contig 30926 bp, 30 predicted proteins | sample Watercolumn_Towu_2_FD_181712 | JGI IMG/M metagenome (GOLD analysis project Ga0233425, IMG submission 181712) | Freshwater microbial communities from Lake Towuti, South Sulawesi, Indonesia - Watercolumn_Towuti2014_140_MG | ecosystem: Environmental > Aquatic > Freshwater > Lake | place...
GCGGTCGAGCGTGCGGATCACGCGCATGCGGGTCTTCTGCTGGCGCGCGATGCGCTCGACCAGGTCGCCCACGATCTTCAGCGGCACGCGGTCAATGTCGTGCAGCACCAGGTCCACGTCCTCGAACCCCTTGACCAGGATCATGTCGCGCACGACGCGGTGCACGAACTTGTAGGACGCGCCGATGAAGACGACGCGCTTCTTCCCCACCGAACCCGCATTGCAGGTGTACGCGGTGACCGGTCCCCTGTAGCCTGACGACTTGCCGACGACTTTGCCCCTGGCCATGCATCCCCCTTGTTGAGTGAGAACCGCATGCTACCGCGCACGGTTGGCAGATAGAAGGCGATTCGGCCCTCACTCCCGCGCGCTCATCAGGTCGGACACCAGCCTGGTGAACCGCCGCGCATCCTTCGGCGCCGCGCCCTCGGCGAGCAGCGCCTGTCCGTGGAGCAGGTCGACGTAGTCCGCCAGGCGCGGGTCGTCCCGGTTGGCCGCGAACATCGCCTGCAACCGCGCCAGCAGCGGATGGCCGGCGTTGAGCTCCAGCACGCGCCGCTCCCGCGGCACCTCCCGCTGAAGGGCGCGCAGCATGCGCTCCATCGCCGGGTTCAGGCGGCCGGCCGGCGCCACCAGGCAGCAGGCCGAGTCCGTCAACCGCGCCGAAAGCCGCACCTCGCTGACGTCGTCCCGGAGGCGGGCGGCGATGAAGTCCAGCAGCGGCCGGAAGGACTTGTCCGCCTCCTCCCGCTCCTTCTTCGCCGCCTCACGCTCCTCGGCCGTGCCCAGATCCACCTCGCCCTCGTCGATCGCGCGCAGCTTGCAGCCGTCGTATGCCTCCACCGCCTCGGCCACCCAAGCATCGATCGGATCGGCGAAGAGCAGCACGTCGCAGGCGTGCCGGCGGGCGGCCTCCAGGTGGGGCGACTGGCGCGCGGTTTCCAGGCTGTCGGCCAGCAGGTAGTAGATGTCGGTCTGGCGCGACGGCATCCGGCCGCGGTACTGCCGCAGCGAGACCAGGCCGTCGCCCTCTGTGGCGGCGGACGGGAAGAGCAGCAGTTCCTTCAGCTTCTCCCCGTTGTCGCGGTCGGCGTGCAGGCCCTCCTTCAGGATGCGGCCGAACGCGCGCCAGAAACGCAGGTAGTCGGCCTCGGCCGACGTCTTCATCTCCGCCAGCGTCGCCAGGACGCGGCCCACCAGGTTGCTGCGGATCTTCCGGATCACGGCGTCGTCCTGCAGCATCTCGCGCGAAACGTTGAGCGGCACGTCGCCGGACTCCACGACGCCGCGCACGAAGCGCAGGTAGTCCGGCAGCAGCGCCTCGAAGTCGGCGCCGATGAAGACGTTGCGCGCGTAGAGGTGCAGGCCGTGGCGGCGGCCCGGTACGGGCAGCAGCAGGTCGAAGGCCGGCTCCGGCGGCAGGAAGAGCAGCGCCCGGAACTCGACCGCGCCCTCGGCGGCGACATGGATCGTGCGCAGGGGATCGTGCCGGTCGTGGCTCAGGTGGCGGTAGAACTCGCGGTACTCCTCCTCCTGGATTTCGCTCTTCGGCCGCTTCCAGAGGGCGCGCATGGTGTTGACCGGCGCCGGCGCGACCGCCGGCGGCTTGGCGGCGTCCAGGAAGCGGATCGGGTAGGCGATGAAGTCCGAGTAGTGCTTCACCAGCTCGCGGATGCGCCACTCGTCCAGGTACTCGTCCTGCCCCTCCCGCAGATGGAGCGTCACGCTCGTGCCGGGCTGCTCGCGCTCGCCGGCCCCGACGGTGTACGTGCCCTCGCCGGAGGAGATCCAGCGCACCGCCTTGCCGCCGCCGCGGCGCGGGCGCGAGTCGACCGTCACCCGGTCGGCCACCATGAACACCGAGTAGAAGCCGACGCCGAACTGCCCGATCATCTCCGGCGCGTTGGCCCCCTCACGGCCCTGGAGACCCTCGACGAACGCCTTGGTGCCGGACTGCGCGATGGTGCCGAGGCACGCTTCCGCCGTCTCGGCGTCCATGCCGATGCCGTTGTCCTCGACCGTCAGCGTGCGGCCGGGCTTGTCGACGCGCAGCACGATCTCCCAGGCCGGCGCATCCTCCACCAAACTCTTGTCCGTCAGGCCCTCGTACCGGGCACGGTCAATCGCGTCCGACGCGTTGGAGATCAGCTCGCGCAGGAAGATCTCCTTCTTCGAGTACAGCGAATGAACGACCAGGTCGAGCAGCTGTCGCACCTCGGCCTGGAAGGGGCGGGGTTTGTCGGCCATATGCCTGTTCTTCCGTCTTTCCGTCTTCCGGTTCCGCCGTCTCCCTCAATCGTCGCGCCGGCCACCGATCAGCCCGGCGCGGAAGAGGTAGTACAGCAGCGTCAGCAGTGCGGTGACGGCGCCCGCGAGGTAGGTGAGGAAGGCGGCGTTCAGCACGGCGCCGGCGCCGGTCTCCTGGCCGGGCCCGACGATGCCGCACTGCACGAGCTGCCGCTTGGCGCGCGCGCTGGCATCCCACTCCACGGGCAGCGTCACGATCGAGAACAGCACGGCCAGCGCGAAGACGCCGATGCCGATTTTGACCATCACGAGGGATTGCAGCACGAAGCCCAGCACGATCAGCAGGTAGCCGAAGTTGTTGCCGGCCATCGCCGCCGGCACCATCGCCGTGCGCACGACCAGCGGCGCGTACTTCTCGGCGTGCTGCAGGGCGTGGCCGGCCTCGTGGCAGGCGACGCCCACCGAGGACAGCGACGAGCCGTCGTGGACGTCCGGCGACAGCCGCAGCACGCGGTGCGCCGGGTCGTAGTGGTCGCTCAGAAAGCCTTCGACGCGCTCGACCTTCACGTCGGCGACGCCGTTCATGCGCAGCATGCGCAGCGCCGCCTCCGCGCCGGTGATGCGGCCGAACGTCGGCACCTTCGCGTAGCGGCGGAAGGTCAGGTGGGTGATCAGCGAGGCGCCGCCGGTCAGCGCCAGCGTCACCACGAACAGCAGCATGTACAGCGGATCGAAGCCCATGATCATGGTCGTTCTCCTCCGGCGCGCCGCCGGCCTCCGTTCCGTGCGCCGGAGCCAGTGCGCCCTTCGATTGGATTATACACAAAGCCCCGTGCGCGCAACAGGCGGACGCGCCGCGGCTCGTTCGGATGCGGGCCGGTCTTGCAGCCGCGGGAGCGGATCGGCTAACATGGCAGGGTTTTGTGGCTGCGCGGACGGCCCGCCGGGTGCGGGTGCGGCAGGCGGGCCGGCAAGCGCAAGGAGACGGACGACATGGCGTACAAGATCACGGACAAGTGCACGAACTGCGGAAGCTGCCTGGATTCCTGCCCCGTGGAGGCGATCTCCAAGGGCGAGAAGATGCACACGATCGACGCCGACAAGTGCGTGGATTGCGGCGCCTGCCAGGGCACCTGCCCGGTGGAAGCGATCGAAGCCCCGTAAGCGGCGGACATCGCCGCACGGCGAGTCACGCTCGGCGCGGCGCGCGGGGCGCGGATCTCTGTTTCACCCCCGCGCGACGGTAGCCGCCCACACTCGCCACGCGCCGGCCGCGCGCAGCGCCGCCGAAGCCGCATCCAGGGTGGCGCCGGTCGTCATGACGTCGTCGATCAGCAGCAAGGTGCGCCCGCGCACCCAGCCGGCGTCGCGCACGGCGAAGGCGCCGCGCACGTTGCGCCGGCGCGACGCCGCGTCCAGCCGCGTCTGCGTCGGCGTGGCCCGCACGCGAACCAGCGCGTCGTCCACGTGCGGCCGGTCCAGCCGGCGGGCCACGTCGCCGGCCAGCAGCGCGGCCTGGTTGTAGCCGCGGAAGCGGCGCTTGACGCTGTGCAGCGGCACGGGCACCACCGCGTCCACCTCCTGCCACGCGAAGTGCGCCAGCACGCACCCGTGCAGAATCCCTGCCAGGTCGTCCCGCAGCCACGTCGCCCGGCCGTACTTGAACCGCAGCAGCAGCTCGCGCAGCACGCCGCCGAAGCGGCCCGCCGAGCGCGCCCGGTCGAAGGCCGGCTCGTCCGCCCGGCACGCCGCGCAGCGGAACACGTGCGTCACCGGCCCCTCGACCTTCAGGCCGCAGCGCTCGCAGGCGCCGTCCTCCCCCCGCAGTTCGATGCCGCGGAAGCAATCCCAGCACACATGGGTGCCATCCCGGTCCACCGCCCCGCCGCACCCCGCGCAGTGGCGCGGGAAGAGCAAGTCCAGGAGGGAGGACGCGTGGGTGGCGAGCGCCTGGAAGCTGACGGAGGGGGGTGCCATCTCAGTGCGTCATGGCGTACAGCAGCAGGTTCATCCCCAGTTCGGACCCGGACTGCGCCTCATATCCCCTGGCGAGCGGGTAGTCGCAGCCGAGCCAGGCGGCGGAGAGGTCGTACGCGCTGTAGATCACGCGCCAGTCGCCGTCAAAGGCGATGCCCTCCAATGCGGGCGTGTTGAGGTCCGGCCGCAGCTTGAGCACCGCGGGCGTGTACTGCACGCGGCCGGCCGCGTGCACGGCCTTGAACAGCGGCTGGTCGGCGGCGATCGCGGCCATCTGTCGGCCGGGCAGCAGCAGGCCGATTTCGCGCCGGAACGCCTTGTCGAACGTGGCCAGCCCCAGGCCGTTGTTGACCACCAGCGTGCCGCCGCGTTCCAGAAACGCACGCAGGGCGCCGCGCGCGTTGTCGTCCCAGGCAAACTCGTCCAGCCCCTCCAGGTAGAGAAACGGGTAGACCGTGAGCGCATCGCGGCCGGGATCCACGGCGACGCGCTTGAGGCTGACGTTGAGCGCCGTCTCCTGCCGCATGCGGCGCAGCAGCGTGGCGGCGGCGCCGGGATGGACGTTCCACGCGCCGCCGTGGCGGACCTGCGCGAAGACCAGTTCGTCCGTGGGCCGCTTCTCGTCCGCCAGCCCGAACAGCTCCGGCCGCGCCTCCTGGCGCGCGGCGTCGGCGTAGCCGATGGCGTAGGCCACGATGTTAATGCCGAGCTTGTTGGCCGACTCGACGTCGTAGTAGCGCGCCTGTTCCAGCAGCGGCACCTCGTGGTCGTCCCAGCCGCACCCCAGGCCGTAGCGCGAGACCAGGCAGGCGACGTGGCTCCCGACGTAGACGCCCTCCAGGATCGGCGCCGCGATCTCCGGCTGCTTCGCCACGCGCGCGGAACTGGCGTCGCACAGCATGTGAAAGATCGGATGGTCGGGCGGCAGCACGCGCAGCGGCTCCTCGGGCACGAGCTGCTTCACCGCCTGGACCGACGCGGCGTAAAAGTAGGGCGAGCCGGCAATGGAGTCGAAGACGATCATGCCGCCGCGGGCGATGTACTTGCGCAGCAGCGCCACCTGCGCGTCGTCCAGCCGCAGCGTCCGCACGCCGCTGAAGAACAGCACGGGCGTGGTGGCCGGATCCGGGTCGAAGGAGGCCAGCGACACCGGCTGGCTGCCGTAGGAGAGGCCGAACCAGCGGCCCGCCTTGCGCATGAGCTGGGCGATGTCGTCCGGGCAGAGGTTCCAGTCGGCCACCTGGGCACTCTGGCCGTCGGCATACTTGTACTCGCCCGACTCGCCCCAGACGACCTTGCCGATCAGGGACGGCGGCGACGGATCGCGCTTGCGTTCGGTGCGCCGCAGCGGCGTGGCCGGCAGCGGCAGCGGCGGCACGCCCTCGCCGCCCGAAATGTGGCGCGGGGCCGCGCGCGGCGGCATGCCCAGCGGCACGAACCAGTCGTTCTCGCCGGCCACCGCCAAGGCGGCGAATGACTGCACCAGCAACAGAACTGTGGCTCTTTTCATGCGCGCCGCCTTGGGTCGGGCATTGGTCATTCGTCATTGGTCATTGGTCATTGGGGAGACGCGGCTAGAGAAATCGGTATCGACCGTGTTCTCGATCCCGATCCCGATTTCGATTTTGAGGGGCCTTTCTCCCCAATGACCAATGACTACTGACCAATGACTTCCTCCGGAAACCGGTCCTTCGCCCTGGCCTCCGCCTCGCTGTACGGATGCTCCCTTCCCAGTTGCGCCAGCAGCCGCCGGCACTCGGCGCCGCGCTTCAGGTCGCGGCAGATTTCGGCCGCCGCCAGCAGCAGGTCGGGCCGCCGCGAATCGGCCGGCGCCGCGGCCAGCAGGCGCCGGCAGGCACCGAGCGCCATGACGTTCTCGCCGCGGCCGCGGAACACCTCGACCATCAGCAGGCCGCTCTCCAGGTCCAGGCGTTCCAGCGGCCATTCCCACTCCAGGCCGCGGACCACCTGTTCGGCGGCATCGTACTCCTTCCGCCGCAAAAAGTCCCGCGCGTTCTCGATGCGCGCGCGGCGGCGCACCTCGTAGTCGGTGTCGGCGCGCGCCACGGCGGTGCCGGCCTCGCGGTAGGCCGCCAGCGCGGCCTCGCGCCGGCCGAGCAGCACCAGCGCATCGGCTCGGAAGATCGTGCGCAGGCGGCGGTCCTCGTCCGAGAGCGCGGCGTCCGGGGCCTGCTCGTCGAGCAGCCGCAGGCCCTCGTCCACTTCGCGGCAGGTGTGCACGAGGAAGCCGGCGAGATGCACGGCCGTGCGGGCGCGCAGCACGTCGGGCGCGGCCGGGTCGGCGAGCACCGCGTGCCACGCCGACGTGACGCTGTCGTACTGCTGGACGGCCGGCCACTGGTAGAAGAAGCCCAGGCGGTGCAGCACGCGCGCCTGCCGGCCGGTGAAAGCCTCCGGCCGCGACAGAACGGCGGCGCCCAGTTTGCCGAGGAACGCCGCGTCGTCCAGGCGTTCGGCCATGTCCACGAAGCCGGCCGCGTCGTCCGGCGGCAGCCGGTCGAGCGCCTGGCCCAGCGCGCGGTCGCGCATTTCGGCATAGCCGCTGTCGGGGCACTCGGCGGCCTGCGACCAGAGGGGGCGCACGTTCACCGTCTCGCGGCGCCGGGCCACGACCCGACCCTGCCGCCGCATCGCCAGCTCCACCTGCCGCAACCCGGTGCGGCCGAAGACGTGCTCGAACGCCTGGCCGGTCCGCTGCGTGCCGTCGTCCAGGCGCCACTCCGCCTGCAAACCGGGATCCTCGGCGTTCAAGCGCCAGAGCTTCACGGCCACCATGGCGGCCTGGCCGGCGCGCGCCGACCGCACGAGACGCCACCCGAAGGCCGCCTCGCTCCCCTCCCCGCGGGCCGCCGCCACGTCGAACGCGGCCACGGGCAGGAACGCCGAGGCCGGCATCGGCTCGAGTCGCGCCGCGCCCGGCGGCTGCCAGTTGGCGCTCATGGCGCAACCGGACGCGCCGCCCTGCGCGCTCCAGTACTCGATGCTGTGCGGCCCGCGGCCGAGTTGGACGGCGCCGCGATGCTGCCCGTGCCGGCCGCCCTCGACACCGTGCCAGCCGGGCCATTCGGCCACTGGCCGGCCGTCAACCAGCAAAAAGGAGGCGTCGGTCGAGAGCGTGGCGAACTCGTAGCGGCCGTCCTGCGGCGCGCCGAACCAGCCGACGTAGCGGACCAGGAAGGCGGTGGTCGGGCCGTGGCGGTTGAAACCGTCGAAGATCGCGGGCACGAGGCCGCGGCCCTGGGTGTTGGTGGCCTGGCGCCAGAGCTTCTGAACATCCACGAGACGGTCCACGGGGCCGTCCGGCAGGCTGCGCGTTTCGAGCAGCACGCCGGCGCGCGGCGTCCAATCCGGCAGCGCGCCGCCGCCCGCCGTGAGGCGCGCCGTGAACGTGTCGCCGCGGCCGGCGGTCTCGAACACGATCGCCAGCGGATCGCCGCGCCGTTGCCAGAGGATGCGGGCGGGGACCGGGCCGTCGGGACCCGCGACCGCCAGCGTGGCCTGCTCCGCCGGCAGGTCGCCGCACCAGAGCACCGCGCTCCCCGCCGTCCCCGCCGCCACCCCCGGCCCGCGCTTGAGGACGAACTCCACCCCGGACGACGACAGCGGCGCCAGCAGGATGGCAGCCGTGGCGGCGACCAGCGCCGTCAATCCGCGCGAATCTGCGAAATCTGCGGACATCTCCCTGGGCGGATCACATGGCGCCGAGATCCACGGTGCGACGTTCGCGGCGGGAACGCTCGGCGGCGAAGACGATCGTGTGCGTGCGCAGCGACTCCTGGGCCGAGGTGCGGATCAGCGCCGGGTTGCCGGCGTGGACGGCGGCGAGCCAGTCGCGCACGACGCGGGTGTCGCCGCCGCCGTGGCCGCCGGCCTCCGGGCCGATCTCGATGGTCTCGACGTCGTTCGTCCGGAAGGAGCGCACGACGATGCGGCCCCCCTCGCAGCGCGCCTCGCCCTCGGTGCCGTGCACGCGGATCAGCCGGCCGCCGTGCTGCGTAAAGGCGGTCATGGTGAAGGTGGCGGTGATGTCGCCCTCGAACTCCATGGCCACGACCTGGTGATCCACCACGTCGTTGTCGCAGCGGTAGACGCAACGGCCGTAGGGGCCGGTGCGGATCGCCTCCAGGTGCGCCTCGCGCGTGTGCACCGGCGAGACCGTGCAGGCGGGCCACCCGTCGAGATGCTCGGCGTCGACGTACCGGCGGATGGCCGAGTAGGGGCAGGTGGATTCGACCGCGCACCCCTCGGTGCAGCGCGCGGTGGAGCCGGCGGGCGCATGCGCCAGGTTGAAGTAGCTCAGCGCGCCGAAGGAGGAGACGCGGCGGCAGGGCTGGTCCACGAGGTGGGCGATGTAGTCTATGTCGTGGCAGCTCTTGGCCAGCAGCATGAAGGCGGAGCGCCCCTCATGGCCCCAGTTGCCGCGCACGAAGCTGTGCGCCTGGTGCCAGAAGGCCACCTGCTCGAGCTGGTCGAGGGACACGATTTCGCCGATGCGGCCGGAGGCCAGGATCTCCTTGAACGTCGCGTGGCCCTTCTGGTAGCGCATCGAGTGGCAGACGGCGACGAGCGCGCCGGACTTGCGCTGGGCGGCCTCGATCGCGCGGCACTCGTCCAGCGTGGCGGCCATGGGCTTCTCCAGCAGCAGGTGCTTGCCCTGCTGGAGACAGGCCACGGCCGGGCCGGCGTGGTCGCGGTCCATGGTGGCGATGACGGCCGCGTCGTACGCCGGCGGCCCGGCCAGGAACTCCTGCCACGTCCGGAACACGCCGGACGCCGGCAGCTTGTGCGCCGCGGCAAACGCGTCGCGGTAGGCGTCGCGCGGCTCGGCCACGGCCACCACCTGCGCCTGCATCGGCTGCTCGGCCAGCAACCGGCCGAAGCCGGTGCCCCGGCCGCCCGCGCCCAGCACCGCCACCCGCAGAGGTTTCGTCGTCATGATCCCGCTTCCTTCCTACTGGAGGCCTTCCACGAAACGCAGGAGGTCCGGCTCCTGGTCCTCGATGGACTTGACCAGCGCGAACTGCGTCCGGCACCGGTCGAGGTTGTGGTTCGGACGATGGACCTTGAAATAGACGTCGCCCTGCAGGTGGTCGGCCAGGAAGCGGATGCCGCACTCCAGGGTCATCAGCTTGCCCCCGAGGACCAGGCCGCCGCGCTCGGCGGGCGTCAGGAAGTCGGCGGCGGCGAGGTACCCGCGCGCCAGGGCCTCGAAGATCGGCCGCTGGCAGCGGACGTTCGAGGCGTCGGGGTCGTCCTCCGCCGTGCTGTTGGTGCCGGAGCGGACCATGTCGCCGAAGTCGTACAGCGCGCTGCCGGGCATGCAGGTGTCGAGATCGATCACGCAGATGCCCTCGTCGCTCTTCTCGTCCATCAGCACGTTGTTGATCTTGGTGTCGTTGTGGGTCACGCGTTCGGGAACGTCGCCGGCGGCCATGAGCCGCAGGATCTCGCCGCAGAGCGTTTCGCGGGACAGGACGAAGTCGATCTCGCGCCGCACGCCGGCGGCGCGGCCGGCCGCGTCCTGCCGGATCGCGTCCTGCAGCGCCTGGAGGCGGCGCACGGTGTGGTGGAAGAAGGGAATGGTCTCGGCGAGGCGCTGGCCGGGCAGGTCGGCGAGCAGCCGCTGGAAGAGGCCGAAGGCGCGGGCGGCCTCGTAGGCGTGGCGCGGCTGCTCGATGCGGTCGTACGTGCGCACGCCGTCCACGAACAGATAGAGGCGCCAGAGCATGCCGGCGCCATCCACGTGGTATGGCCGGCCGTCCAGCGCGGGAATCACCTGGAGCGCCCGCCGGCTGGCGTCCGTGGCGCCCCCGGCCCGCAGGCGCGCAGCGGCGTGCCGGCAGATGCGCTGGATGTTGTCCATCAGGCCCGGGCCGTCCTTGAAGATCCGGGTGTTGATGTGCTGGAGCGTGAAGTAGACGCGGTGCCCGCCGAGGCTGGAGGCCACGCGGTAGGTGTCGTTGATGTGCCCGGTGCCGTACGGCGCGCCGGAGACGAAGTCCGCGCGCGTGTCGAAATGCCGGAAGATCGTCGCCAGGTCCGCCTTGTGCGCTGCGCTGCTGCTCATCGTCCCCTGCCCCCTCTTCACGGCCACAGCCGCGCCGGGTAGGCGCCGGCGGCCACGAGGCCGGCGACGGCCGCGGCGACGCGCGGCCGGTCCTCGCGGTAGGTGATGCCGAACCACGGGCTCGCGGCGGGCAGCACGCGCACGTCGGCACGGCCCTCCTGCACGAGCTCGTTCACGACCATGGGGATGTACCACTCGGCCTTGGGGTTCGCCGTGTTGGCGCGCAGCCAGGCCGGGAACCGTTCCTCGAGCGCGGGCAGCAGGCCGGGCACAAAGCCCCAGATGTTCATGGAAACGGTCTCGCGTCCGGTCAGGCGCACGGGCGCGCCGGCGCCCTCGCGGTTCTCCACGCCGCCGGGGACCGGCGCCAGCCTGGTCATCTCGGTCACGCCTTGAAGCAGGCCGTCCGGCCCCACCCGGCAGACGCCGCGCGCGACGGTGCCGTGCTCGGAGAGCGTCTGGCTCAGCCCGTACCCGGCCATGGCGAAGTGCAGCCGGCTGCCGTCGGCGGCCGGCGCCTGCAGGAAGGCGCCCAGGGCCTGGAAGGCGTCGCGGCCGTAGAAGTCGTCGGCGTTGATCATCACGAACGGCGCCGGCAGCAGGCGGCGCGCGGCGCGGATGGCGTGGGCCGTGCCCCACGGCTTGGCGCGGTCGGCCGGCAGGGCAAACCCGGCGGGGAGGTCGTCGAGCGCCTGGAAGGCGTAGTCCACGGCCACGCGGCCCTCGTACTTGCGGCCGACGGCATCGCGGAAGGCGGCCTCGAAATCGCGCCGGATCACGAACACCACGCGGTCGAAGCCCGCGGCCAGGGCGTCGAAGACGGCGTAGTCCATCAGCGTCTCGCCGGACGGCCCCACCGGGTCCACCTGCTTCAGGCCGCCATACCGGCTGCCCATGCCGGCGGCCAGGATCAACAGCGTCGGTCGCATTTCCGCTCCCGTCCGCCGGAGGGCGGACAACGGCGGCTGACTATACGACATGCCGCCGCCTGCCGCAATCCGCGGCTGAAACGCGCTGACGGGGCCCGGAAACTCGGCCTTGTCATGCCGGTGCCGTTCCTGCTACTGTTACGTGCTTCACGGAGGAGACATGGCTGTCAAGATCAGACTGCGTCGCACGGGCTGCAACAACTGCGTCTCGTACCGCGTCGTGGCGACGGACGGACGTTCGCCGCGCGACGGCAAGTTCCTGGAGACGCTGGGCTGGTACGACCCGAAGCGCGAAGGCGAGAACTACCAGCTCGACGTCGAGCGCGTGGCCTACTGGCAGGCGCGCGGCGCCCAGGTGAGCGAGACGGTGGCCAGCCTGGTGCGGCGCCTGCGCCGCGCCCCGGCCAAGGCCTGACGGCCATGCCGCCGGCGGGCGGGCGGATGCCGCGATGGGCGAACCTCTGCGCATCGATGTGATCACGCTCTTCCCCGGCATGCTGCGGGGGTTTCTGGACGAGAGCATGCTGAAGCGCGCGGCGCGCCAGGGCGCGGTGGCGGTTCGCACGGTGGACCTGCGGGACTTCGCCCACGACGCGCGCCGCACGGCCGACGACCGGCCTTACGGCGGCGGTCCCGGCATGGTGATGAAGCCGGAGCCGCTGTTCGAGGCGATCGAAGCGGTGCGCACCCCGGCGGCGCGGGTGATCCTGATGACGCCGCAGGGCCGCCCGTTCCGGCAGGCGGTCGCGCGGCGGCTGGCGCGGGCACGGCACCTGGTGTTCGTGTGCGGCCACTACGAGGGCATTGACGAGCGGGTGCGCGCGGCGGCGGACGAGGAGCTGTCCATCGGCGACTACGTGCTCACCAACGGCACGCTGCCGGCGGCGGTGGTGGTGGATGCGGTCGTCCGGCTGCTGCCCGGCGTGCTGGGCGGCGGCGAGGAGGCCACGGCCAGCGAGTCGTTCGCCGACGGCGGCGGACTGGAGTTTCCGCAGTACACGCGGCCGCCGGTGTTCCGCGGCATGCGGGTGCCGGCGGTGCTGCAGGGCGGCGACCATGCCGCCATCGCGGCCTGGCGTCGGCGCGCGGCGCTGGACCGCACCGCGCGGCGCCGGCCCGACCTCCTGGCGGGGGGCGCGGCGGGCGGACAGGATTCGGACGGAGCAGAAGAGGAGCAGTGACCATGGTGGCGAAAGCGATTGCCAAGATCGACTCCGAGACCCTGCGCAAGGACGTGCCGGGCTTCGGCGTGGGTGACAACGTGCGCGTGCACGTGAAGATCAAGGAAGGCGACAAGGAACGCGTGCAGGCCTTCGCCGGCACGGTCATCGCCCGCGACGGCCGCGGCGCGACGGAGACCTTCACCGTCCGCCGCGTCTCCTTCGGCGTCGGCGTCGAGAAGGTCTTCCCCGTCCATTCGCCGTACATCGAGCGCATCGAGACCGAGCGCGCCGGGAAGACGCGCCGCGCCAAGCTCTACTACCTCCGCGACCGCAGCGGCAGGCAGGCGCGCCTGCGCGAAGCGTAGGATGCTCGCCCACGAAAGGGCGTTCTGGCAGGCACACCCCGGCGTCCTTCTCGCCGGGGTGGACGAGGCCGGCCGCGGTCCCCTCGCCGGCCCGGTCTGTGCCGCCGCCGTGACCATGACGCCCGGCGCCGCCGAGGCCTACTATGCCGGCCCCCTGGCCGGCCTGACCGACAGCAAGCAACTCGCGGCGCCCCGCCGCGCCGCCTACTGGGCGTTTCTTGCCGAAGCCGCCGACGTCTCCGTCGGCGTCGGCTGGTCCGAGGCCGCGGAGATCGACGAGATCAACATCCTCCACGCCACGCACCTCGCCATGCGGCGCGCCCTGCTCGCCCTGCCGCAGCCGCCCGACCACGCCCTCGTCGACGGCCTGCCCGTGCCCGGCCTGCCCTGCCCCGCCACGGCCATCGTCGGCGGCGACGCCCGCAGCCTGCTGATCGCCGCGGCCAGCGTCGTCGCCAAGGTCCTGCGCGACCGCCGCATGGACGACCTCGACCGTCTCTACCCCGGCTATCATTTCAGGGCCAACAAGGGCTACGGCACCCACGACCACGTCGTGGCCCTGCTCCGCCGCGGTCCCTGCCCCGAACACCGCCGCAGCTTCCGGCCGGTCCAGGACGCGCTGCAGGCGCTGCCCGGACTGCTCGACGCGAAAGGCACGCCATGAAACGGTGCGTTTTCCCCACCGCCGCCGGACTCAAGCGCTACCGCTTTCCCACCCACGTCAACGACCTCGTCTACGACCGCGCCGAGGCGCGCCACTCCGAGGTGTTCGTCGTCGTGCTCGATCCCGGCGAGGCGCCGCCGTTCCACGTCCACGAGGACACCGAGCAGGTCTTCTACATCCTCGAAGGCCGCGGCACGCTCACGATCGGCGCCGACCGCCACGCCGAGAAGGTGCAGCCCGGACAGGTCGTGCTCGTGCCGCCCGGCACGCCGCACTCGATCAAGGCCGACGCCGGCACGCCGCTGCGCTACCTGTCGGTGGACTGTTTCGGCGCCGGCAAGCCGCTGGAACCCACGTGGGACGAGCATGTCCGTGCCAATTGCCGCAAGTTCGGCTGGGACTACGACCGCGTCGTCGGCGGCAAGCGCCGTTGACGCCCGGCGCGAACTGTGGGATGGTGTGTCCCGTTCCGCGAGGAAAACAGAGGGCATGAACGCAGACAGCGCGCCGCGCACCGTCACCCGCGCCGAGATCGAGCGCGACCTCCAGGCCAACCTCGGCCTCCGGCCGGGCGACCGCATTGCCGTCCACTCGTCCATGAAATCCCTGGGCCGGGTCGAGGGCGGCCCCGTGGCGCTGATCGAGGCGCTGCTGTCGGCCATCGGCGGCCCGGCGCAAGGCACGCTGCTCATGCCATGCTTCAACAAGCCGCTGGATGAAGTCGACGCCGTCCACACCCCCTGCCGCCTGGGCCTCGTGCCCGAGACGTTCCGGACATATCCGGGTGTGCGGCACTCCAACAACCACACCCACCGCGTCGCCGCCATCGGCCGCGAGGCCGCGCGCCTCGCCGCCTGCCACGAGGGCACCAGCCCCCTCGGCCGCGGCTCGCCCTTTCACGAGCTCGCCCGTCTCGGCGGCGACATCCTCCACATCGGCTGCGGCCTCACCTCCTGCTCGCTGATCCACGTGGCCGAGTACCTGATGCCCCTTCCCTTCCACGCCGCGCAGATCGCCTATCCCGACTACGCCAAGACCATCACCCTGGTCCGCACCGACGGCCGGCGCGAGCAGCGGCCGCCGATCGACAACCCCGGCGACAGCGCCGCCTTCGGCGTCGTGCAGGAGGCGCTGGAGCGATACGGCCTGATCCGCCACGGCCGCGTCGGCCAGGCCGAGTGTATGCGCATCCGCGGCCTCGACCTCCTGGCGACCGCCGTGGACCTGCTGGCCGCCGACCCGGCCGCCCTGCTCTGCCGGAACCCGCGCTGCCCGGTCTGTCCCGCCAAGCGCCGCATCGTCGAAGGCGGGAAGTAGAAAACCGGCGAGGGCGCCCCGTCGCAGGTCTTCGCTACTTCGCCGCCTGCAGCACGCCGTTCTCGGCCGACTCCGGCCGCACGCGCAGAATCCGGCCCACGTCCTCCTGCCGGCCACCCGCCACGCGGCATTCGACGTAGGCGCCCGTCCAGCCCCGGCCGCCATGGCGGTCCGCGCGCTCGACCAGCACGTCCACCTCGCGCCCCACAAACTCCAGGGCGAACGACTGCCTTTTCGCCTCGCGCAGCGCGAGCAGGCTGGCGGCGCGCGCCTTGCGCACCGCCGGCGCCACGCGCCCGGGCAGTTCCGCGGCGCGCGTCCCGGGCCGCTCGCTGTACGGGAAGACGTGTAGGTTGCCGAACGGCAGCGCGGCCAGCAGCCGCCGCGTGTTCCCGAACGCCGCCTCCGTTTCGTCCGGAAACCCGACGATCGCGTCCGTGCCCAGGCCCAGGCCGGGAACCCGGCCGGCCGCATCGCACACCGTGGCCGCAAACGACTCCGGCGTGTAGCGCCGGCCCATGGCGCGCAGGACGGCGGCATCGCCGCTCTGCAGCGGCAGGTGGAGGTGCCGGCAGAGCTTGGGGCAGGCGCCCATCAGGTCCACGATTTCGCGTTCTCCGGTGGCGGGTTCGATCGAGCCGAGGCGCACGCGGCCGACCTCGTCCAGCGCGCAGATCGCCGCCACCAGGTCGGCCAGGCCGCGGGTGCCGTCGCGGTAGCGGGCCAGGTTGCAGCCGGTGACCACGAGTTCGGTCGCGCCGGCGGCGGCCAGGGTGCGCGCCTCGTCCAGCACCACCTGCCACGGCCGGCTCACGGGAGGCCCGCGCAGGTGCGGCACGATGCAGTAGGAGCAGAAGAAGTCGCAGCCGTCCTGCACCTTCAGCAGTGCGCGGACGCGGCGGACGGGAGGCGGCCGACCTGTCGGACGATCCGGACTTGTCTGGCCGGCCAGGCGCGCGAGGATCTCCGGCAGCCGCGCCTTGTCCTTCCGCGCCACCAGCAGATCCACCCCCGGCACCGGCCCGCCGCCGGCCTCGACCACGCACCCGACCAGGACCACCCAGGGCGCGGGGTCGCCACGCCCGGCGGCACGGCGCTTGAGACCGCGGGCCAGGCGCAGGCACTCCAGTTCGGCCGGCCGCGTCACGGCGCAGCCGTGGATCACGGCCACGTCGGCCGGCTCGCCAAACGGCGCCACCTGCCACCCGGCGGCGGCGAACGCCCGCTCGAACGCCGCCGTTTCGGCCTGGTTCAGGCGGCAGCCAAACGTCCGGAAGCTGATGCGCACGGCCCGCAGAATATCCGGACGGCCAGCCGTGGCGCAACCTTGTAGGAGACCATGCTGCCGTCCCCGCACACCTCCCAACTCCTCACGATGGGGTTGCTAACGCCTAGCTATCTTAGGTATCATGGTCCGGATTGAAGGTGGAAGGGACGGGACGACCATGAACGCGCAGGAACCGGCCTACTGGACGTGGACGATCAGTCGGGCGTTGGGGCGGTTCTTGATCCTCCGGGAGCTCTGCGCGCGGCCGGCGCACGGGTATGCGCTGACGGCGCGGGTTGCCCGACGGACTCGCGGCGTGTTCCAGCCCACACAGGCTTCGATCTACCCGGCCCTGGCCGAACTGGAACGATGCGGCTGCATCGCCGTGCAGACCGAGCGCAGCGGCCACCGCAGCCGCCACGTCTACACCGCCACCCCCGCCGGCCGCCAAGCGTGCCGCCTGGGCCGGGAGGCGTGGCGGAAGGGGTTTGACGCGGCGATGGGAGGCTCTCGCAACGGCCGCAGGGCGTGAGCGTCTCGCGCCGCGATCATGATCCCTGCACCCGCCGCTCCTGGCAGCCGGCGAAGGCGGGCGTCCCCTACTCCCCGCCCAGCACGGCGCCGGCGCTCGCGTTGCAGACCTGGCGCGCGTAACGGGCCAGCCAGCCGCCAAGGTCGCGCGACTTCCACGGCTTCGCCGCGGCGCGGCGGCGGCCAATTTCCGCCTCGTCCAGCACGGCCTCCAGCCGGCGGCCGGGAATGTCGAGGCGGATCGCGTCGCCGTCCCGGAGCAGCCCGATCAGCCCGCCCTCGGCGGCCTCGGGCGAGACGTGGCCGATGCAGGCGCCGCGCGTGCCGCCGGAAAAGCGCCCGTCGGTGATCAGCGCCACGCTCTCCCCCAGGCCGGCGCCCATGATGTAGGATGTTGGCGCCAGCATCTCCTGCATGCCGGGACCGCCGCGCGGGCCCTCGTAGCGGATCACGACCACGTGGCCGGGCTTGACCTTGCCGGCCAGGATGCCGTCGCAGGCCTGCTCCTGCGAGTCGAAGCAGATGGCCTTGCCCTCGAAGCGCAGCATCTTCGGCGACACGCCGGCCTTCTTGACCACCGCGCCCTCGGCCGCCAGGTTGCCGAAGAGGATCGTCAGGCCGCCGTCGGCCGAGTAGGCGTTGCCGAGCGGCCGGATGATCTCCTCGTTCCGCACCTCCGCGCCGGCGATGTTCTCGCCCAGCGTGCGTCCGGTGACCGTGAGGCAGGCGGTATCGAGCAGGCCCGGCACGCCCGCGATCCGCGCCAGGATGGCCGAAATCCCGCCGGCCGCGTCCACATCCTCGATGTGGTAGGCCGACGACGGCGAAACCTTGCAGACGTTGGGGCAGCGCTGCGAAATGCGGTTGATGCGGTCGAGGTCGTAGGCCACGCCGGCCTCCCGCGCGATGGCCAGCGTGTGCAGGACGGTGTTGGAGCTGCCGCCCATGGCCATGTCGAGCGCGAAGGCGTTGTCAATCGCCGCCGCGGTGACGATCTCGCGCGGCCGCGGGCCGCCCTGCTTCGCCATCTCCACGATGCGCACGGCGGCCTGCTTCCAGAGCGCCTTGCGCCGCGGGTCCAGGGCCAGGATCGTGCCGTTCCCGGGCAGCGCCATGCCGATCGCCTCGCACAGGCAGTTCATCGAGTTGGCCGTGAACATGCCGGAGCACGAGCCGGCCCCCGGGCAGGCGAAACACTCCATGGCCCGCAGTTGCTCGGCCGACACCTTCCGGTTCTTGAAGCCCGCCACGGCCTCGAAGACGCCGATCAGGTCCGCCGTCCGGCCGTCGGGCAGCCGGCCCGCGGCCATGGGCCCGCCGCTGGCGAAGATCGCCGGGATGTTGACGCGCAGGGCCGCCATCAGCATGCCCGGCACGATCTTGTCGCAGTTCGGAATGCACAGCACGGCGTCGAAGCAGTGCGCGCGCAGCATGGACTCGACCGAGTCGGCGATCAGCTCGCGGCTCGGCAGCGAGTACTTCATGCCCGCATGGCCCATGGCCACGCCGTCGCAGATGCCGATGGTGTTGAATTCGAACGGCACGCCGCCGGCCTCGCGAACGCACTGCCTGACCCACCGGCCGACCTCGTTCAGGTGGACGTGGCCGGGCACGATTTCGACGAAGGAGTTGCACACGGCGATGAACGGCTTGCCGAAATCCTCCTCCTGGACGCCCGTCGCCCGCAGCAGGCTGCGGTGCGGCGCGCGCTGGAAGCCTTCCTTGATGGTGTCGCTGAGCATGAGTCGTCCTCCAAGTCACGGCGCGCCGGCCAACGGATTCTCCCAACGCAGTCCTTGAAACCGTGCGAAATCGGCGTCAGCCGAAGCCACGGCCAGTCCGTGCTCCAGCGCCAGCGCCGCCAGGTGCGCATCCTGCACGAGCGTCGCGCGCATGCCTGACCCGGCCAGCAGCCTTCCCAGCAGTTCGGCATGCCGTTCCGTCGGTTGCGGAATCCATACGGGGGGGCATGCCAGCCATTCCTCAACCTGGCGCCAGGCAACCGGCACCGCCACCGGCTGTGGGAAGACGCGGGGATTCGTTACCAGCCTTACGAAAGCCACCAGGCTCGGCCAGGGAAGTCCCAACGGGACTTCGTCGTTCAGGCGCGCGTCGAGCCACGTCCGGCACCGGGCGTGCTGCGGCATCGCCCGCGCGAACGCGTAGACCAGCAGGTTGGCGTCGACGAGCCTCACGGGTGCGAATCCCCTTCGGCCGCCGCCAACGCCTCGGATACATCATCGAGCGTCGCCAGCCGGCACGACCCCATATTGGCGCCCCGCGTCCGGTAGACGCTCCTCTTCTCGCGGACCTGACCGGCGCCGACCAGTCCACGCCGCAGAACGTCGTTCACGACCGTCCGCACCGACTCGTGCCGGGACTCTCGCAGCCGTTCGATGCCGGCCGCCACGTCGTCGTCCAGTGTGAGGGTTGTCCGCACGCATCAGAGCATACATAAGTTGATGCTTTGATGTCAATTCGCCGCCTGTGCTTCGGGCGGCAGCCACTATGCCCGCTGCACGAACTTGCGCGTGCGGGTGTCGACGCGGATCTTCTCGCCGGGCGTGAGATACTCGGGCACCTGCACGACCAGGCCGGTCTGGAGCGTGGCGGGCTTGAAACGGCCGGTGGCCGTGGCGCCCTTGAGCACCGGGTCGCAGGCCGCGATCTCCAGGGTCACGCTGGCCGGCAGTTCGAGCGCCAGGATGCGGCCGTCGGCGACCAGGGCCTGGAGGCCCTCCGTGTTCTCGACCAGGAATTCCGCCTGCTCCTCGATCTCGGCGCGCAGCAGCGTGAACTGGGAGAAGTCCTCCTCGTCCATGAAGGTGTAGACATCCTGCTGGGCGAAGAGGAACTGGACGGGCCGCTTCTCGAAGGCGATGCCGTCGAACGGATCGTCGCCCTTGCAGGTCAGGTCGACCTTGGCCTTGGTGACGAGGTTGCGAAAGCGGAAGCGGTAGAGCGTGGCGGCGCCGCGCGCGCTGGGCGTCGAGACCTTCAGGTCCTCGACGATGTGCGGGGCGCCGCGGATGCCGACGAGGTCGTCGCGCTTCAGGTCGGCGGCCTTGCCCATCACAGCCCCAGCATGAACTGGAAGACTTTCTCGTTAAAGCCGGGCAGCCCCTCGTGGCCGAAGTCGGGATAGAGCTCCAGCCGCTTGGGCGACACGATCTTGTTGTACGCCGCGAACTGCGTGGAGGGCGGGCAGACGGTGTCCATGAGCCCGACGCCCATGAGCACCTCGGCGCGGATGCGTTTGGCCAGGTGCTGGTTGTCAATGTAGCCGAGCGCCGTGAAGATCTCCTTCTCGCGCGTGTGCTGCGGGTCGAACTGGCGGAAGAACGTCTTGAGCTCCTCGTAGGCGTCCTTGGCCTGCTCCATTTCCCACACGCGCTGGTAGTCGCAGAGGAACGGGAACGTGGGCGCGGCGCGGCGGACGCGCGGCTCCAGCGCGGCGCACGCGAGGGTCAGGCCGCCGCCCTGCGAGCCGCCGAGCGCGCCGACGCGGGAGGGGTCCACCTCGGGCAGCCCGATCACCAGGCCGGCGAGCTGCGCGCAGTCGAGGTAGATGCTGCGGAAGAGCAGCTTCTCCGGCCCGTCCTGGAGGCCGCGGATGATGTGGCCGCGGAAAGTGGTGCCGGTGACGCCGCCCGGGTCCTGCGACTGGCCGCCCTGGCCGCGGCAGTCGAGCGCCGCGATGCAGAAGCCGGCGCCGACCCAGGCCAGCTTGTCCACCCACTCGCCGCTGTTGCCGGTGTAGCCGTGGAATTGGACGACGGCCGGCAGCCGCCCCCGGCGCACGGCCGGCCGCGCGAACTTGGCGTGGATGCGCGCGCCCTGCACGCCGGTGAACCAGAGGTCGAAGCACTCGGCGCCCGGCGCCTGGAAGGCGCTCTTCGCGAACTCGGGTTTGGCGTCCACGGCGCGCATCTCGGCCAGCGCGCGGTCCCAGAACGCGTCCATGTCGGGCGGACAAGGCGTGCGGCCCTGGTATGCGTGGAGTTTCTCGAGGGGCATGTCGAAGGAAAGCGGCATGGAATCGCTCCTGGGCGGTTGGCGGCGGGTCAGTGGGCGGTTCTCAGGAGAAATCGGTCCGGGGAGCATACGGGATACGGGAGGGGGAGTTCAAGCGCCGACCGGGGGCGAATCTGGGGCGAATCCCGTCACGGCCATGATGAACGATCAGGCGTCCTGCCGCCACTCCGTCGCCAGCGCCACGACCTTCTCGACCGCCTCGGACGCCGGGAGCACGGCCGTCTGACGGCCGCGCACAAAGAGGGCGAAAGTGCCGCGGCCGCCGGCGAGGGCGATGTCGGCCTCGCGCGCCTCGCCCGGGCCGTTGACGACGCAACCCATCACGGCCACGCGGGGCCGCGGCGCCTCCGGGTGCGCGCGGTAGTGCGCCTCCAGGCGCCGCTCGATCTCGGCGGCCACGGCGCCCACGTCCACCTGCGTGCGGCCGCAGGTCGGGCACGACGTCACCGCCGCGCCCGGCGCCCGCAGGCCGAACGCGCGCAGCAGCTCGACGCCCACGCGCACCTCCTCGACCGGCGGCGCCGTGAGCGAGACGCGCAGCGTGTCGCCGAGGCCCTCGGCCAGCAGCACGCCCAGCGCCGCGCACGAGCGCACGGTGCCCGCCAGGAAGGTGCCGGCTTCCGTCACGCCCAGGTGCAGCGGGTAGCGCGTCCGCTGCGCCAGCAGACGGTAGGCGGCGATTGTGCGCGGCACGTCCGCCGCCTTCACCGAGATCTTGATCTCCTCGAAGCCGGCGGCCTCCAGCAGGGCGACGTGCTCCAGGGCGCTCTCGACCAGCGCCTCGGCCGTGGCCGCGCCGTGGCGCGCCAGGATCGCGCGGTCGAGCGAGCCGGCGTTGACGCCGATGCGGATCGGCAGGCGGCGCGGCCGGCAGGCGTCGGCGACGGCGCGCACGCGGTCGGCCCCGCCGATGTTGCCGGGGTTGATGCGCAGGCCGTCCGCGCCGGCGGCCACCGCCGCCAGCGCCAGGCGGAAGTCGAAATGGATGTCGGCCACGAGCGGCACGACGGCCTGCCGCCGGATCTCGCGCAGAGCGTCGGCCGCGGCCGCGTCCGGCACGGCCAGGCGCACGATGTCGGCGCCGGCCGCGGCGGCTTCGCGGATCTGCGCGACCGTGGCCGCCACGTCGCGCGTGTCGGTCTTGGTCATGGTCTGGACGCTGACCGGCGCGCCGCCGCCGATGGCCAGACCGCCGAGCGCGAGGCGGCGGGTCGGATGCCGCGCGGCCGTCACGGCCCCCCCGCGGGCGCGGCTTCGGTGGCCGCGGCGCCCGGCGCGGCGTTCGTGGCGGGTGTCGCGCCGGCGGGCGCCGGCGCGGAGCCGAAGAGGCGCGTCCACGCGCTCGCCGCCGGCCGGCGGATGTGCGGGTCGCGCACGACGAGCAGCAGCATCAGGCCGATGATCAGCACGGCGAAGACGTTGACCAGCACGGCCACGACCCTGGCGTTGGGCTTGCGGCGCGCGATCAGCTCCCAGAGCGCGAAGAGCACGTGGCCGCCATCCAGCACCGGGATCGGCAGCAGGTTGAGGATCGCGAGGTTGATGCCGATGAGCCGCACCAGGCCCAGGCTGTTCAGGATGCCGGTCTGCACGGCGTTCCAGAGCGCGACGACGATCGTCGGCACGCCGCGCACGGACCCGGCGGCGCGGCCGGCCTCGCCCTTGTGCTGGGGAAAGAAGAGCGCCCGCAGCAGGCGGAAGACGGCCGAGGCGTCGGCCTTGATCTGGCGCCACGGCTTGCTGTACTGCATCCAGACCGGAACGTCGAGATACTCGTCGCCGGGGATCACGCCGATGATCGGGCGCTCCGATCCGGTCTCCGGCTGCGGGCGCGGCGCGAGCGTCAGCGACTGGACTTCGCCGCCGCGGACGAACTCGATGTGCACGGGGCTGGATCCGTTGCGCCGCATGTAGTCCAGGAACTGCGTCGCGCCGAAGATCGGCACGCCGTTGACGCTCCGGATGGTGTCGTCCGGGCGCACGCCGGCGGCCGCCGCCACGCTGTTGCTGACCACGCCGTCCACGCGGCAGGTGCTCTTGGGGCCGACCCCGGCGACGACGTTCACGTCGGGGATCAGGTTCGTCGCCAGCGGCACGCGAAGGTCGCGCAGCTGCGGGCCGTCGCGCACGGTGAGCACGACGCCGCGCGCCGGGTCGCCGGCCAGGTGGCACTCGACCAGGAAGTCGTACCAGGTGGCCACGCGCTCGCCGTTGACGCGCTCGATCACCTGCCCGGGCCGCAGGCCGGCCGGCCAGGCCGGCGCGTTGGTCTCGACGGTTCCGACCAGCGTGCTGGCGCCGCCGGTGACGGCGTGCGGCGCGAGGTAGATGATCCAGGCGATGATGACGGCCAGCAGGACGTTGCCCGCCGGGCCGGCGCAAGCGACGACAATGCGCCGCCACGGCGACGCCGGCGGCAGCTGGCGCGCGGGCGCCCCGCCCTCCTCGCTCCCGCCCTGGACCGTCTCCATGCCGGCGGGGTCGAGTTGCGGGATGGCGCAGTAGCCGCCCAGCGGGATGATGCCGATCTTGTAGAGCACGCCGCCGATCCTGCGCTTCCAGAGCGCCGGGCCGAAGCCGAGCGAGAAGGTGTCCACCGTCAGCCCGAGCCAGCGCGCGGCGACGAAGTGGCCGGCCTCGTGCACGAAGATCACGAGCCCGAACAGCAGCACGACCACCAGCACGGCCCAGGCGTTGTCGAGGATTGGCGTCATGTCCGTTTGCTCTCCCGCGAGGCGCACCACTGCGCCGCCCGCCGGCGCGCGTCGGCGTCCACCGCCAGCACGGCCTCCAGCGCGGCGCACTCGCCGGCCGGCGCGGCCGCCAGCACGGCCTCCACGGCGCGGGCGATGTCCGCGAAGGCGATGCGGCCTTCGAGGAACGCGGCCACGGCGATCTCGTTGGCCGCGTTGAGCGCGACCGGCGCGCGGCCGCCGGCGGCCGCCGCCTGCCGCGCGAGGCGCAGGCAGGGAAAACGCCGTTCGTCCGGCGCCGCGAAGTGCAGCCCCGCAAGCCGCGCCGGCTCGATTCCCGGCCAGGCGGCGGCCGCGTGCGCGGGCCAGGTGAGCGCGTGCTGGATGGGCAGCCGCATGTCGGCCGGCGCGAACTGCGCGAGCCAGGTGCCGTCCGCGAACTCCGCCAGCCCGTGCACGAGGCTCTCGGGGTGCACGAGCACCTCGATGCGCTCGATCGGCACGTCGAAAAGCCAGCGCGCCTCGATGATTTCGAGGCCCTTGTTCATGAGCGTCGCCGAGTCAATCGTCACCTTGCGGCCCATGGCCCAGCGCGGGTGGTCCAGGGCCTCGCGGACGGTGACGCGGTCGAAGTCGCTCGCCGGCCGCTGCGCGAAGGGGCCGCCGGAGGCGGTCAGCACGAGCCGGCGCACGCGCGCCTCGGCGGCGGCGGCGGCCGGGGCCGCGGCCGGCCGCACGCAGGCGGGCGTCCCGGCCGCGAGCAGGCACTGGAAGATCGCCGCGTGTTCGCTGTCCACGGGCAGGATGCGCACGTCGCGCCGGCGGCGCGCCTCCATCACCGGGGCGCCGGCGGCGACCAGCACCTCCTTGGTCGCGAGCGCCACGTCGCGGCCGGCCTCGATGGCGGCCAGCGCCGGCGCCAGGCCGGCGATTCCAACCAGCGCGCAGAGCACGAGGTCGGCCTCGCCGCCGGCGGCCAGCTCGGCGACGCCGCCGGGACCGTCCAGCACCGTCGTGCCGGCCGGCGCGAGGCGGCGCGCCTCGGCCGCCGCCGCCGGGTCGGCGAGCGCCACCCGGCGCACGCCGAACTGCGCCGCCTGGGCCAGCAGGCGGGCCGCGTTGGCGCGCGCCGCCAGTCCGGTCACGCGCAGGCGGTCCGGCAGCGCGGCGGCGACCTGCAGCGCGCTTTCGCCGATCGAGCCGGTGGAACCGAGGATGACGACCGCCTTCATGGGCGCAGCCACGGCAGCAGCAGGTAGAAGACGGCCGGCGCGAAGACCAGGCTGTCGAACACGTCGAGCCAGCCCCCCATGCCGGGCACCAGCGCGCTGGAATCCTTGGCCTGCACGTTGCGCTTGAACATGGACTCGACCAGGTCGCCCAGCACGCCGATGGCCGCGAGCAGCAGCCCCAGGGCCGCCGCCGTCCACAGGTGCAGGTCCGAGAGCGGCGTGCGCGGAATCACGTGCCAGCGCTGCGAGAGGGCGACCATGGCGACGCTGGCGGCGACCGCCAGCGCCACGCCGCCGGCCAGGCCCTCCCAGGACTTGCCCGGCGAGATGCGCGGCAGGAGCTTGTGGCGGCCCCACAGCCGGCCGGCGGCATAGGCGCCGACGTCGGCGAGCTTCACCACCAGCGCGACGTAGAAGGCGAGGAAGATCCCGCCGCGGCTCAGGTTGAAGTAGCCCGGGGCCTCCCACTGCGCCAGGCGGATGTAGTAGCTCAGCAGGAACGGCACGTAGAAGAAGCCCAGCAGCGTCATGGCCGCCGACTCCAGCGGGCGCGCGGAGTGCGGGTCGAAGAGCAGGTGCAGGAAGAGCAGCAGTCCGCCGCCGACCAGCAGGAAGGCGCCGATGTAGCCGAAGACGTCCATCGCCTGCGGCACGGAGAAGACCGCGCCGAGCCAGCAGGCCCCCAGCACCAGGCCGCGGCCGGGCAGCACGGCGTACCCGCCGCGGGCAACCAGCTTGTAGAACTCCCACTGGCAGAGCAGGGCGCAGACCAGAAAGATCAGGAAGAGCGCCCAGCCCGGCAGGTAGAGCATGCCAAGCGCCCAGGCGCCGGCGATCGCCACGCCGCTGATCAGGCGGTAGAGGAGGGTCATGCCGGGGCCTCCCCGCCGGCCGGCGCCACGCGCCCGAAGCGCCGCTGCCGCTGGCCGTAGGCCTTGAGCGCGGCGGCGAACTCCTCCGGGCCGAAGTCCGGCCACAGCACCGGCGTCACGTAGAGCTCGCTGTACGACGCCTGCCACAGCAGGAAGTTGCTCAGCCGCATCTCGCCGCTGGTGCGCACGATCAGGTCGGGATCGGGCACGTCGGGCGCATAGAGGTGCGCGCGGATCGTGCCCTCGTCAATGGCCTCCGGCTTCAGGCGGCCGGCGGCCGCCCCGGCGGCGATCGCCCGGCACGCGTCCACCAGCTCGCTGCGTCCGCTGTAGCTGAGCGCCAGGATCAGCTCGCCGCGCGCGTAGGCGGCGGTGGCGCGCTCGGCCTTCTCCAGTGCGCGGCGCACGGGCGCATCCAGGTCGCGGCGCCGGCCGATGACGCGCAGGCGCACCTCGTGGTCGTGCAGTTCCCGCTCGTTGTCGGCCAGGAACCTGCGCAGCAGGTTCATCAGCCCGAGCACCTCGGCCGGCGGGCGCGCCCAGTTCTCGGTGCTGAAGGCGTAGAGCGTCAGATAGCGGATCCCCCGGTCGCGGCAGAAGTGCAGCGCGCGGCGCACGGCGGCGGCGCCGGCCTCGTGGCCCTTCAGGCGCGGCAGGCCGCGCTGCGCGGCCCAGCGGCCGTTGCCGTCCATGATGATGGCGACGTGGGCGGGAACTTTGGAGGGAGAAGGAGACACGGAGGGAGGGGTTAGAGGGAGAGGCGCAGGGTGGTTTCGCGGTCCGGGCCGACGGACAGAATGCCGAGCCGGCCGCCGAGCAGCGCGACGAGCCGCTCGACGTAGGCGCGCGCGCGGGGAGGCAGGTCGTCGTAGCGCGTGATGCGGCTGGTGGGCGTCTGCCAGCCCGGCATCTCCTCGTAGACCGGCCGGCAGCGGCTGAAGACGTCGAGCGATGCCGGCATCTCCTCGTACAGACGCCCGCCGCACTCGTAGGCCGTGGCGATGCGGATCGCCGGCATGGCGTCCAGCACGTCGAGCTTGGTCAGCGCCCAGAAGTCGACGCCGTTCACGGCCGCGGCGTAACGGGCGACGACGGCGTCGAACCAGCCGCAGCGGCGCGGCCGCCCGGTGGTGGCGCCGAACTCGTGCCCGCGCCGGCGCAGGTCCTCGCCCTCGGCGCCGGTCAGCTCGGTCGGGAAGGGCCCCTCGCCCACGCGCGTCGTGTAGCACTTGCACACGGCCACCACGCGGTCAATGCGGCGCGGGGAGAGGCCGCTGCCGGTGCAGGCGCCGCCGGCCGTGGGGTGCGAGGAGGTCACGAACGGATACGTGCCGAAGTCCACGTCGAGCATCGTCCCCTGCGCGCCTTCGAGCAGGATCGCGCGGCCGGCGCGGTCGGCGGCGTGCAGCCGGCTGACGGTGTCGTCCACGTACGGCGCCAGGGCGGCGGCGGCTTCGCCGTACACGCGCCGCAGTTCGGCCGCGTCGAGCGGCGGCGCGCCGAGCGCGGCCAGGGCGCGGTTGGCCGCCGCCAGGCCGGCGTCCAGGCGCGCGGCGAAGTCCGGGGCCGCGAGGTCGCCCATGCGCAGGCCGCAGCGGCACACCTTGTCGCGGTAGGCCGGCCCGATGCCGCGGCCGGTGGTGCCGATGCGGCGGCCGTCCCCGCGCGCGGCCTCCTCGGCGCGGTCGAGCGCGCTGTGGTAGCGGAGCACCAGGTGCGCGCGATCGCTGACGAACAGGCGGCCGGCGACGGCGATGCCGGCCTGTTCCAGGCCGCGGATCTCCTCCAGCAGCGCCAGGGGATCCACGACCACGCCGTTGCCGATCGCGCAGATCTTCCCGGGGTGCAGGATGCCGGAGGGCACCAGGTGCAGGACGAACTTGCGGCCGCCGGCGATCACGGTGTGCCCGGCATTGCTGCCGCCCTGGTAGCGGACCACCAGGTCGGCCTCGGCGGACAGGACGTCGATGACCTTGCCCTTGCCTTCGTCGCCCCACTGGGCGCCAATCAGTACGGTGTTCGGCATGTCGCTCTCGCTGTGCAGGCGGGACACGTCCACCGGCGGCCGCCATCGGCCTCCGACGCCCTGCACGCGCGCCACTATAGGCAAAACCCGATCCCGATGCCAGCGCGGATCGGCCGCCCAGTGTACGGTTTTCCGCACTTGGCGTGCATCCAAATGCCGTGTTACAATTTCCTCAGTCCGTTCCGGGGGCCTATGGCCATGCGGGTTCTGCTTGTGGATACGGCGGAGAAGATCGGGGGCGCGCAGCGCAGCCTGATCGAGCTCGCCGCCGCCCTTCGCGCCCGCGGCGAGGACCTCTGCGCCGCCGTCCCACCGGGGCCGCTGGCGGAAGCGCTGCGCGCCGGCGGCGTCGCCGTGGCGGACCTGCCGCCCGTGCGCCTGCAGCGCCGTCCGGGCTTGCCCGCGCTCGCCGGGCTGCTGCGCTTCGCGCGCGCGATTCTCCCCCTGGCCCGCGCCATCCGCCGCGCGCAGCCCGACATTCTCCACGCCAACGGCAGCACCGCCGCGCTGCTCGCCGCCCAGGTCCGCGGCCGGCGGCCGCTCGTCTGGCACGTGCGCGACCTCGCGCTGCCCCCGGCGGTCGTGCGGCGCCTCGCCTTCCGCGTGGCGTGCGCGGCGGCGATCTCCGAATCGGTCGAAGAGCGGCTGGTGCAGTCCATGCCCCGCTTCCGGCAGGGCTGCGTGCGCCTGCTGCGCAACGCGGTGGACGCGGATCATTTCGTGCCGGGCGACCGCGCCGCCGCGCGGCGCCGCCTGGGTCTGGCCGCCGACGTTCCGCTCGTCGGCATGCTGGCGCACGTTTCTCCCTGGAAGCGCCACGATCACTTCCTCGCGATCGCGGAACGCGTGCGCAGCCAGCGCCCCCAGGTCCGCTTCCTGATCGGCGGCCGCGATCTTTTCCGCGAGCACGCGCGCCTGGTGCGGGACCTGCAGGAGGACATCCGCCGCCGCGGCCTGCAGGACGCGCTGGACTGGCGCACCGACCTGGACGACAGCGCCGAGGTCCTGCCGGCGCTCGACGTGCTGGTGCACCCCACCGCCGAGGAGCCGTTCGGGCGCGTGCTGTGCGAAGCCATGGCCGCCGGCCGCCCGGTGGTCGCCGCCGATGCCGCCGGCCCGTCCTGCATCGTCCCCGACGGCGTCGCCGGCTTCCTGGTCCCGCCGGGGCGGTTCGACCAGTTTGCGCAGAAGGTGCTGGCGCTGCTTGCCGATCCCGCCCTGGCCAACCGCATGGGCGCGGCGGGCCGGCAGCACGTGCTCGCGAATTTCGCCGTCGCCCGTCTGGCCGACGATGCGCTCGCGCTCTATCGCGACGTGCTCGACCGCCGGGCGCCGGACGCGAACGACGCCGTGCGCCTGCCGGCGGACGACGACGACGAGTGATTCTTGGGAGGGGACGCCGACCCGGCACGCGGGCGGACTTTTTCTCCTTGTGCGGGGCGGCGCTTCCGGCGACGCTGTGCGGCACGGCGTTGCCGGCGCCGAAGGCCGCCGGACGCGGCGCCGGGAGCCCTCCGCATGGTCACACCCGATCTGGCGCACCGGTACTTCGAGAGCCGGCGCGACGCCATCCTGGCCGACTGGTTCGAACTGCTGCGCATCCCCAGCATCGGCACCGATCCCGGCCGCCTGCGCGAGTGCAGCCGCTGCGCGGCGTGGCTCAGGAAGTACGTGCGCGCGCTGGGCTTCGAGGCCGAGGTGTGCCTCACGCGCGGCCAGCCGGTGCTGGTCGCCGAGCGGCCGGGACGGCCCGGCGCGCCGACCGTCCTCGCCTACGGCCACTACGACGTCCAGCCCGCCGATCCCGCCGAGGGCTGGCAGTCGCCGCCGTTCGAGCCCGCGTTGCGCGCCGGCCGCGTCTACGCCCGCGGCGCGCAGGACAACAAGGGCCAGCTCTTCGCCTTTCTCCAGGGCCTGGCCGCCCTGATCGCGGCCGGCGTGCCGCTGCCTTCCCTGCGTCTCGTGTACGACGGCGAGGAGGAGAGCGGCAGCACCGGCCTGCTCGGCGCGCTGAAGGAACTGGCGCCGCGCCTGCGGGCGGACGTGCTGATGGTGGGCGACTCCTACGTCCACCTCTCCGGCCGTCCTGCGATCGTCGTCGGCATGCGCGGCATCACGATGATGACCGTCACGCTGCGCGGGCCGTCCGGCGACCTGCACTCCGGCGCGCACGGCGGCGTTGCGCCCAACCCGGCGGCCGGCCTGGCGCGGCTGCTCGCCAGCCTGCACGACGAGCGCGGCCGCATCGCCGTGGCCGGCTTCCTGGACCGCGTCGTGCCGCCCACGCCGGAGGAGCGCGCGCTGGCCGAGGCCGAGCCGTTCGACGCCGCGGCGTACGAGCGCGCCACCGGCGTCCGGCCCGTCGGCGGCGAGGCCGGCGTGCCGGCCGCCATCCGCGCCGGCTTCCAGCCCACGATCGAGGTCAACGGCCTCCGCTCCGGATACGGCGGCCCGGGCACCAAGACCGTCCTGCCGGCCGTCGCCATGGCCAAGCTCAGTGCGCGCCTCTGCGCCGGCCAGGCGCCCGTCGAAAGCCGCGACCAGATCGTCGCCCACCTGCGCGCGCACTGCCCGCCGGGCCTCGCGCTCGAGATTTCGGAGACGGCCGACGGCGCCCCGGCCCTGCGCCTGCCGGTCAACACGCCGATCGCGCGGCTGGCCGCGGACGTGCTGCGGCAGGTGGACCCGCGCGGGCCGGTGTTCCAGTGGATCGGCGCCTCGATCCCGGTGATCGGCGCCCTGCGCGACGTCTCCGGCGCTTCGCCGCTGCTCGTGGGTTTCGGGCGCGAGGAGGACGCGATCCACGCCCCCAACGAGTCGTTCGGGCTGGACCAGTTCCAGCAGGGGATGGTCTATACCGCGCTCATGCTGGCAGAGCTGGGGGCGTAATGCCGAATGACCAATGACCGATGACGAATGACCAATGACCAATGACGAATGACCAATGACGAATGACCAATGACGAATGACCAATGACCAATCCCCCGCCAACGTCGCACCCCGCTCCGGAAGCCGAGCAGGTGACCGGCACGGTGGAGACGATCACCTTTCACAGCGACGCCACCGGCTACACCGTCTGCACCGTGCGGCCGGCGGGGCGCGACGCCGCGCCGTTCACCGTGGTCGGCAACTGCGCCGCGGTGTGGGCCGGCGAGGAGCTGGTCGCCGCCGGCCGCTGGGTCCGCCACCCGCAGCACGGGCGCCAGTTCCAGGCCGAGCGCATCCAGTGCGTCGCGCCGACGTCCGCCGAGGGCATCCGGCGCTACCTCTCCAGCGGCATGATCCGCGGCGTGGGGCCGGTCACCGCCGAGCGCATCGTCGGCCGCTTCGGCACGGACACGCTGCGGATCATCGAGCACGAGTCGCGCCGCCTGCAGGAGGTCGCGGGCATCGGCGCGCTGCGGCGCAGGCTGATCCACGATTCGTGGGCCGAACAGCGCGGCGTGCGCGACATCATGATTTTCCTCCAGGCGCACGGCATCGGCGCGGGGCAGGCGGCGCGCATCTACCGGCAGTACGG
>Ga0233425_10003125_pt1 | contig 30920 bp, 28 predicted proteins | sample Watercolumn_Towu_2_FD_181712 | JGI IMG/M metagenome (GOLD analysis project Ga0233425, IMG submission 181712) | Freshwater microbial communities from Lake Towuti, South Sulawesi, Indonesia - Watercolumn_Towuti2014_140_MG | ecosystem: Environmental > Aquatic > Freshwater > Lake | place...
GGCGGCGAAGCCGGGCTCGCGGCCGCGGGTCGCGCCGGGGCCGGGGCGGGCGCCGAAGCCGGCGGCGGGGTCGCCGGCGCCCGCGTCGCCGGCGCGGGCGGGACGACCGCCGGCCGGGCGGTGTCCGCCGTGGGCTGCGCCGGCGGCGGCGCCAGATAGGTCGCCGGCGCGGGCGGGCCGCTGTTGAGGTCCCGGGTCAGGTCGCCGGAGGACGGCGCCGTCTGGGCGTGGGCGGCCCCGGCGAGGAGCAGGACGGCGGCGGACGGAAGGAGCGCTTTCATGGCCCCGACCTTCCTCCGTCAGCCCATGAACGGCAAGGCCCGAAGCGCGTAGGCGACGGTCGCCGTGACCGCCGAGGCGGCGACGGCGAGGCCCGCGAACCACGCCAGCCGCTTCCACAGCGGGCGGGGCGCCTCTTCGGGGCCGGGCGGCGGCTCGATCCTAATGATAGCCGGTCTCCGGGGTGACCTTGCCGCGGAACACCCAGTAGACCCAGCTGGTGTAGGCGAGGATCAGGGGCAGGATGACGACCGTCCCGACGAGCATCAGGCCGAGGGCGTTGGCCGGCGCGGCGGCGTTGCGGAAGTCCACCGCGTACGGGACGACATAGGGGAAGAAGCCCGCGGCCAGGCCGGCGTAGCCGGACAGGAAGACCAGCACGGCTCCGATGAAGGGCCAGCCGTGGGAGGCGCGGCGGACGCCCCAGCCGACGAGGGCGAGCCCCGCCAGACCGAGCAGCGGAATCCACGCCAGCGGCAGGAAGCGGCCGACGTCGAGGCCGGCGCCGGTCCAGCCCCAGCGTTCGGCGACGACCGGATGGACCACCAGGGTGGCGATGCTGACAGCCACGAGGAAGAGGGCGGTGAGGCCGCCCGAGATCACCGCCCAGCGGCGCGCGTCGCCGTGCAGTTCGTCCGCCGTCTTCCACATCAGCCAGGCGGCCCCGAGCAGGGCGTAGCCGCAGACGAGGCCGGCCGCGACCAGCAGGGTGTAGGGGGTGAACCAGTCGAAGGTCCCGCCGGCGAAGCGGTCATCGATCACCCGCACCCCCTGGATGAAGCCGCCGAGGATCAGCCCCTGGGAGAAGGCGGCGAGGATCGAGCCGCCGGCGAACATGGCGGTCCAGAACGGACGGCCGCGGCGCTGGCCGCGGAAGCGGAACTCGAAGGCCACGCCGCGCAGGATCAACCCGGCCAGCATCAGGATCACCGGCAGGTAGAAGGCCGGCATGACGATCGAATAGGCCAGCGGGAAGGCCGCCAGCAGGCCGCCGCCGCCGAGCACCAGCCAGGTCTCGTTGCCGTCCCAGACGGGCGCGACGGTGTTCATCATCACGTCCCGGTCCTCCTTGTTCCGCGAAAAGGGGAACAGGATGCCGACGCCGAGGTCGAAGCCGTCGAGCAGGACGTAGAGCAGCACGCCCGTGGCGATCAGGCCGGCCCAGATGAGGGGGAGGTCGAGGCTCATTTCGGGTCTCCCGGAGCGTCCTCGGGGGCGGCGGCGAGGGCCCAGCCGGGAGCGCGCTGCCCCTCCGGCTTCGGCTCGGCGCCGCCCGGAACGGGTCCCTCGCGCAGCAGACGCAGGATGTAGATAGCGCCGGCCACGAAGACGATCGAATAGATGACAAGGTAGATCAGCAGCGAGGTGGCGACGGAGCCGGGCGTGACCGGCGACAGGGCGTCACGGGTCAGCAGCACGCCCTGGATCACCCACGGCTGGCGGCCCACCTCGGTGACGATCCAGCCGGCGATCACCGCCACGAAGCCCGATGGCCCCATCAGGGCGGCGAAGCCGAGGAACAGCCGGTTCCCGTCGACGCGCCGCCGCCAGACCAGCCAGACGCCCCACAGGCCCAGGGCGATCATCAGCAGGCCCAGCCCGACCATGATGCGGAAGCTCCAGAACACCAGGAAGACCGGCGGCTGGTCTTCGCGCGGCCAGGTGTCGAGCCCCTGCACCACCTCGTCCGGCGGCGCGACGATAACGCCGGCGCCGGGAATGGCGACCTCCAGGTGGTTGGCCTGGGCGGCGCGATCGGGAATGGCGAAGACGATCAGCGGATGGTTGGCGCGGGTCTCCCAATAGGCCTCGATCGCCGCCAGTTTCTGCGGCTGGTGATCCCGGGCCACCTCGCCCGACCAGTGCCCCACGAACAGCTGCACCGGCGCCAGGATCGCGATCAGGCCGACGGCCATCTTGAGCGCCAGCCGGCTTTCCTCCTGGCCGGGGCGGCGCAGCAGCTGCCAGGCGGAGGCGCCGCCGACCACCAGGGCGGTGGTCAGGAAGGCGGCGATCAGCATGTGGGACATCCGCGACGGGAAGCTGGGATTGAAGATCGCCTCGTAGAAGTTGGTGGCGACGATGCGGCCGTCGGCGAGTATCTCGTAGCCCGCGGGGGTCTGCATCCAGCTGTTGGCCGACAGGATCCAGAAGGCGGAGACGCTGGTGCCGATGGCCACGAGGCAGGTGGCGAGGAAGTGCAGCTTCGGTCCGACCTTCTTCCAGCCGAACAGCATGACGCCGAGGAAGGAGGCCTCGAGGAAGAAGGCGGTCAGCACCTCATAGGCCAGCAACGGCCCGAGCACGCCGCCCGACAGCCGAATGAACTCCGCCCAGTTGGTGCCGAACTGGTAGCTGAGGACGATGCCGGAGACGACGCCCATGCCGAAGCTGATGGCGAAGACCTTCACCCAGAACATGTAGAGGGTCTTGTAGGCCTCGCGCTTCGTGCGCAGCCACAGCCCCTCCAGCACAGCCAGATAGGCCGCCAACCCGATCGTGAACGCCGGGAAGAGGATGTGGAAGGCGACGGTGAAGGCGAACTGGAGGCGCGACAGCAGCAGGGCGTCGTATTCCAAGGCCGTACTCCTTCAGGCGACGGACCCGGTGACGCTACTCCCGGTTCGGCGACCTGTCATCTGCCGCCCTGCCGCGCGACGTGGCGCCACAGTCTGGCCCCTGCGGCGTCAGGCCGCCGGCAGCTCGACCCAGAAGGTCGCCCCCTGCCCCGGCGTCGACTCGACGCCGATGGTCCCGCGCTGCAGCTCGACCAGGCGCTTGGCCAGGGCCAGCCCGATGCCGTGCCCCTCGACGGCGGAGCGCTCCAGGCCAAGGCGGTTGAACGGCTCGAACAGCTGGGCCTGCTTCTCCGGTGAGAGCCCCGGCCCGCGATCCACGACCTCGATCCGGACTCCGTCGTGGATGCGGCGGGCGCGCAGCACGACGAGGCCGCCCTCGCCCCCGTACTTGACCGCGTTGGAGGCGAGGTTGGAGACCACCTGGGCGAGACGCTGGGAGTCGGCCAGCGCCACCAGCCCGTCGCCCTCGCAGACCACGTCCAGCCGGACGCCCTCGGCCTCGGGCCGCAGGGCGGTGGCCCGACGCACGTCGTCCAGCACGCCGGAGACGTCGGTGGGGCGCAACTCGACCCGCACCGCGCCGGACTCGGCGCGGGCCACGTCCAGCAGGTCATGGGCGAGGGCCTCGACCTGCCGGGCGGTGCGCACCAGCATGTCGGCCATCTCCTGCTGGGTGGCGCTCACCGGCCCCAGCTGGCCGGTCTTCCACAGCTCGCCGATGCCGATGATCCCGCCGACCGGGCTCTTGATCTCGTGGGCGACGTTGGCGAGCAGGCGCGACTTGGCCTCGGAGGCGCTTTCCGCCCGCGCCTGCCCCGCCCGGGCGCGGTCGCTGAGCCGGTCGCGCTCTTCCAGCAGGGCGGCGACCACCAGCATCGGCAGGTAGCCGAGCAGCACCAGCAGCTGGGCCATCATGGCGCGCTCCGGCCCGACGTACCCGCCGTAGGGACCGAGGCCGTGCATGCTGCCGCCGACGGCGAGGACGGTGATCAGCACCAGCGCCGCCGTGGCGCCGATCACCCGGAAGCGTACGGTGATGAGCAGCAGCATGGGCAGGACGAGGAAGGCCAGCGGCGCCGTGCTGCGCAGGAACACGCCGACGCAGACGGCGGCCAGAATGGCGAGCAGCACCGCCGCCTCGACGAGCCGGGCGGGACTGCGGAGGCGAACCAGCTCCCGGCGGGTGACGGCGAGGCCGAAGCTGCCGATCACGGCGATGCTGAGCGCATGGCCGAACCACCATGTCTGCGCCGCCTCGAAGAAGTCGGCGCCGTTCATCCACCGGAGCATGCCGCCGACGAAGACGGCGGCTGGCAGCGGCGCCACGGCGCCGGCGGCGAGAAGGAAGCGGCCCGCGCCCCGGACGGTGGCGAGGTTGAGCGTGGGCGCGAAACGCCGGGCCAGCAGCACCGCGGCGTAGATGTCGAGCATATTGGCGACGGTGAACATCGCCGTCGTGGCGGTGGAATTGCCGGCGAGGAGGTTGCCGGCCGCCAGCCCGAGGGCGACGAGGCCCCCGAACGACAGATCGTACAGCGGCCCACGCGAGGTGCGCAGCCAGACCGCCACCGCCAGCCCGGCCGAGCCCCACAGGGCCGCCACCATGTCGGCGGAACGGGCGAAGGTCAGCGACAGCACGGTCAGCACCATCACCGCCATGGCGGTGAACACCGGCGCGAGCGGCTGCCGGGCCCCTTCCGGCGCCGCGGCCGGGGCCTTGGGGACCGGTCTGGCCGGCAGGGGCTCGAGCACGGGGCTCATGGTCATCGTCGGGTCCGCTGGGCGTGGCGCCGGCTCCCGGATAGCCCGCGGCTTCCTAATATCCCCTGAAGGTCAGAAGGCCTGGGCCAGCGCCTCATTGAAGGCGCGGACCGCGGCGGCGGGGCCTTCGGGGGCGTCCCACACGGCGGAGCTGGCGGCGACGAAGTCGGCGCCCGCCCGGGCGAGGCCGGCGGCGTTGGCGGGAGTGACGCCGCCGATGGCCACGCAGGGAGTCTCCACCGTCTCCTGCCAGATCGAGAGGATTTCGGGGTCCGGCCGGTGCGTCGTGGCCTTGGTGCCGGTGGGGAAGAAGGCGCCGAAGGCGACGTAGTCTGCGCCGGCCTCGGCCGCGTCCATGGCCAGTTCGCGGCTGTCGTGGCAGGTGACGCCGATCATCGCCTCCGGCCCCATGACCCGGCGGGCCTCGGCGTAGGAGGCGTCGGACTGGCCGACGTGCACGCCGTCGCAGCCGGAGCGGGCGGCGAGGTCCGGACGGTCGTTCAGGATCACCGCCACCCCGCGCGCACGGGCCACCGGCGCCAGCGCCTCGACGGCGCGGAGCACGACGGCGTCGTCGGCGTCCTTGAGCCGGATCTGCAGGGCCGCCACGTCGCCGGCGTCGAGCGCGGCCGCCAGCGTCGCGGCGAAGGCGGCCAGGTCCGGGATCACGGGCGGGGTGATCAGATAGAGGCGGCAGGGCGGACGCGGCGGGACGACGGGTTCTCGGGCCATGCGCCGGGAGTGCGACGGACGCGGGGCTGCGTCAATGCGTCGGCCCCTCTCCGTACAATTCCGGACTGCGAACGACTTGCATTCGCCTCGCTCCCGTGGCTATAGCGAACCATTCGCAATCGCATCGGGCCCGCTCGTGTACGTCTGCAACTGCAACGGTCTGCGCCAACGCGACGTCGCCGCCGCAATCGAGGCCGGCGCGACGCGGCCGAAGGACGTGTTCGACCGCCACCAGTGCCGGCCGCAGTGCGCGCGCTGCGTCTGCGAGATGCGCGGGATGATCGACGACAGCCGCCAGGCCTTCGCCCTCGCGGCCGAGTAGCTGCGGGCGAGTTTTACTCGCATTTTCAATGTTGTGAGAAGTGTTCGCAAGTGAACACCGGGCGGCGTCGCGTGTTATGAAGGCCGCGAGCGACGGGTGATTCAGGGCGTCAGGTCGACGGCCGCCCCGGCGACAGGAAGACGATCATGAAGGGCGATCCCGCGATCATCCGCACCCTCAATGCGGTGCTGACCAACGAGCTGACCGCGGTCAACCAGTACTTCCTGCACGCCCGGATGTTCGAGAGCTGGGGGCTGAAGCACCTCGGCAACATCATCTACGAGGAATCGATCGGCGAGATGAAACACGCCGACAAGCTGATCAAGCGCATCCTCTTCCTCGACGGCCTGCCCAACCTGCAGGACCTGCACAAGCTGAAGATCGGCGAGAACGTGTTCGAATGCCTCGCCGCCGACCTGGCGCTGGAGTTGGGCGGACGCGAGGCGCAGCTGGCCGGCATCGCCCAGTGCGAGGCGGCCAAGGACTATGTCAGCCGGCAGATCCTGACCGAGATCCTCGCCGACACCGAGGAGCACATCGACTTCCTCGAGGCGCAGCACAAGCTGATCGAACAGCTGGGCGAGCAGAACTACCTGCAGTCGGCGATGACCGAGATCGCGCCGGACCGGAGCGCGACGGGGAACTGACCCGCCGCCCGGCTCATTCCCGCCCCGAGAGCTGGAGGAGCCGATGGTTGCGATCGATGACGCGCTGGACAACGCCAGGGACGCTGCGGCGGACTTCCTGAACGCGGAGGGCCGTCATCCCGGCCATGTGCTGCTCGGCGCGGCGCTGACGATCGGCTTCGCCTTCGCGGCCACCACCCTCGCCCGCCGCGCCATCCGGCCGCAGCCGCTGCGCGCCGGGGACGGCGGCAAGCCGGTGACGGAGCGCCCGCGCGGACCGCTCAGCCTGATCCTGCCCGCCGTGTTCTCGGCCACGACCCTGTCGGCGCTCCGGGTGTGGAACGCGCCGCCGGCGCGGGCGCGGAGCCGGGCCATCGGCCTGTGGACCGCCGCCCAGGCCCTGAACGCCGTCTGGATCGCCCTGCGCCCGGCGAGCCGCGGGATGCAGATCGCCGCCGCCATGTCGACCGCCGGCATGGCCGCGGCCTTCGCCCACGAGGCGCGCAGGATCGACCTCAAGGCGGGGCAGTGGGCCTCGCCCACGGGCGGCGGGGTCCGCATCGCCAACACCGTGCAGGAGAAGGTCGACGAGGGGCCGACCCTGCACTGAGGCGCGCCTTGCCTCGGAACCCGGCTTCCTCTAGGGACTGCGCCCGATTTCGCGCGCGCCGGACGGTCGGACGCCCGCGCCTCCAGACCTCCGAGATTCCATGAAGATCAACGGCAACACCATCAAGCCCGGCATGGTCCTGCAGCACAACGGCGGACTGTGGGTGGTCACCAAGGCCAGCCACGTCAAGCCGGGCAAGGGCGGCGCCTTCGCCAACGTCGAGGCCAAGAACCTCGAGACCGGCAACAAGCTGAACGAGCGCTTCCGGTCGGAAGACAAGGTCGAGCGCGTCACCCTGGAGCAGAAGGACTTCTCGTACCTGTACGAGCAGGGCGACGCCCTGGTGTTCATGGACGACGCCACCTACGAGCAGATCGAGCTGCAGAAGGAGTGGGTCGGCGAGGAGCGGATCCCCTACCTGCAGGACGGCATGAAGGTGGTCATCGAAATGCACGAGGGCCGGCCGATCGGGCTGGAGCTGCCCGAGCAGGTGACCCTGACCGTCGCCGAGACCGAGCCCACCGTGAAGGGCCAGACCGCCTCGTCGTCCTACAAGCCGGCCATCGCCGACAACGGCGTGCGCATCATGATCCCGCCGTACATGAGCGCCGGCGAGCGCATCGTGGTCGACACGACGACCGGCGAGTACGTCCGCCGCGCCGACTGATCCTTCCGGCTCCATCGGGGCCGTCCAGCGTTTGAACTTCTCCGCCTGTCCGGGCTGCGCGCCTTTTCAGGACTTGCGGACCAGGAGATTCCCATGGCCCTCGCCTCCGCCCTGCTGCAAGTGATGATGGACGCGGTCCGCAAGACGGCGCGGCCGATGCTGCGCGACTTCGGCGAGGTGTCGAACCTGCAGATGTCGCGCAAGGGCCCGGGCGACTTCGTCACCGCCGCCGACGTGCGGGCCGAACAGACCCTGTTCGAACTCCTGACCAAGGCGCGGCCGGGTTACGGCTTCCTCGGCGAGGAGCGGGGCGAGGTCGAGGGGACCGACAAGTCGCACCGCTGGATCGTCGATCCGATCGACGGCACCACCAACTTCGTCCACGCCATGCCGCACTTCGCGATCACCGTCGCGCTGGAGCGCTTCGCGCCGGACGGGGCGTCGGAGATCGTCGCCGGGGTCACCTACAACCCGGTGATGAACGAGATGTTCTGGGCCGAGAAGGGCAAGGGCTGCTACCTGAACGACACCCGTATCCGGGTGGCGGGCCGCAAGGACCTGTCGGAAAGCCTGATCGCCACCGGCCTGCCGTTCATCGGCAAGACCGGCCACGCCCAGGCGATCAAGGACATCCACGCGGTGGGCCAGCGGGTGGCCGGCATCCGCCGGCTGGGCTCGGCGGCGCTGGACTTCGCCTGGGTCGCCGCCGGGCGGTACGACGCCTACTACGAACGCAACCTGCAAGCGTGGGACGTGGCGGCCGGGGTGCTGTTCGTGACCGAGGCGGGCGGGATCGTGACGACCATCGACGCGGACGGCGACCCGAAGACCGGGAAGCAGATCCTCGCCACGAACGCCGAACTGCACCCGCAGCTGCGCAAGGTGCTGCAGGGGGCCTGAGGCCCTCCCCTAGCCGATCAGGGCCTTCGCCGCGGCCCGCGCCTCGTCGGTGACGACGGCGCCCGACAGCATGCGGGCGATCTCCTCCAGCCGCCGGGTCTCGTCGAGGGCGTCGACCGTGGTGGTGGTCAGCCCGCCGGCGTCGGACTTGCGCACCTTCCAGTGGGCGTGGCCGCGGGCCGCGACCTGCGGACTGTGGGTGACGACCAGCACCTGGGCGCCGCGCGACAGGCGCTGGAGCCGCGTGCCGACGGCCTCGGCCACGGCGCCGCCCACGCCCTGGTCCACCTCGTCGAAGATCATCACCGGCTGGCGCTGGTCCTCCCGGCCCGCCAGCGCCGCCTTCATGGCGAGGGCGAAGCGGGCCAGTTCGCCACCCGAGGCAATGGCGTCGAGCGGGCCGAAGGCCGTGCCGGCGTTGGTGGAGATTTCAAACCGGACGGTTTCCGCACCAAGTGGACCGCGACGGCCCTCGGCCACCGGCTCGAAGGCCACGCGGAAGCGGGCGCGCTCCAGCTTCAGGGGCCCCAGCTCCTCCATCACCGCCGCCGTCAGCCGGTCGGCCGCCGCCTCGCGGGCGGAGGTCAGCAGGGTCGCGGCGAGGTCCCACGCCTCCCGGGCGGCGGAAGCGGCGCGCTCGGCGGCGGTGATCGCCTCCGCCCCGTCCTCGATCAGGCGCAGTTGCTCGCGAAAGCGGACGCGCAGGGTCGGCAGCAGCTCGACCGAGGTGTTGAGCTTGCGGGCCGCCGCGCGGAGAGCGAACAGCCGCTCCTCGGCCTTGTCGAGCCGGCCCGGCTCGAAATCGAAGGCGTCGGCGGCGGCGTCCACGGCGGCGATCGCCTCCTGGGCCTCGACCAGGGTCCGGTCGATGGCCTCGGCGGCGGCCGCGAGGCGGACCAGCACCGGATGATCCGGCTCGACCCCCGCTTGGCCGGCGCGCTGGCGGGCGTGCTCCACCGCGCGGAGGGCGGCGGCGAGGTTGCGGGCCAGCTTGTCGCCGCCCAGTTGGGCGCGGGCGTCGGACAGGTCCGCGATGGCCTTCTCGGCGGCGCCCAGCACCGCCCGCTCCCCCGCCAGCTCAGCCTCCTCCTCAGGCCGGGGATCGAGGGCGTCCAGATCGGCGAGGTTCTCCGCCAGCTCGCCGGCGCGGGCCGCGGCGTCCGCCGCCTCGGCCTTCAGCGCCGCCACCGTCTGCTCCGCCGCCTTCAGCCTTTCGGCGGCGCGGGCGACGCCGTCGAGTTGCGGCTGCAGGCCGCCGTAGGCGTCGAGCAGGGCGCGGTGGGTCTTCCAGTCCAGCAGCCCCACGGTCTCGTGCTGCCCGTGCACCTCGACCAGCGCCTGGCCGATCTCGCGCAGGGCGGCGACGCCCGCGGGCTGGTCGTTGACGAAGGCGCGGCTGCGGCCGTCCGCGGAGAGGGTTCGGCGGAGGATCAGCTCCTCTCCGGGCGCGACCTCGAAGCCCTTCTCCGAAATCAGCCCGATCAGGGCGGCGTCGTCAGGCGCGGCGAAGACGGCGGTGGCCGTGGCCTGCCGCGCGCCGGCGCGCACGAGGCCGGCGTCGGCGCGGGCGCCGAGCGCGAGGCCGAGGGCGTCGAGGATGATCGACTTGCCCGCCCCGGTTTCACCGGTCAGCACGGTCAGGCCCTCGCTGACCTCGAGGTCGAGCGCGTCGACGAGAACGATGTCCCGGATCGACAGGGCCGTCAGCATGGGCGTGTCCCGGGCTGGACGCCGCGGCCGGAGGGGCGATCAGGCGGACTGGACAAGGCGAATCGATCTCCCGACGAAGCCGGAGGATGCGAGGGGAAGCGCCGGCCCGGCAAGGCCGAGGCTAGCGGAACATATGGGAAACGTCAGCCCGGGATGATGCGGCGGAGCCAGCTTTCGCGCTGGCCGGTGGGCTGGACGTCGGGGCGGGAGCCCTCCTCGGTCAGCAGGGCGTAGGCCTCGGCGTACCACGGGCTGCCGGGATAGTTGTGGCCCAGCACCGCGCCGTTGCGGGTCGCCTCCTCCTTCAGCCCGAGACCGAGGTAGACCTCGACGAGGCGGTAGAGCGCCTCGGGCGTGTGCGACGTGCGCTGGTAGGCCTCGTTGTCGATCACCGCCTTGTAGCGGTTGATCGCCGCCAGCGGCTGGCCGGCGCGCTGGTAGTAGCGGCCGATCGTCATCTCCTTGCCGGCCAGCTGGTCGTTGACCATGTCGATCTTGACCGTGGCGTCGATGGCGTAGGAGGTGCCGGGATAGCGGCGGGCGACGTCGCGCAGGCCGTCCAGCGCCGCCTGGGCGTAGCCCTGGTCGCGGCCGACGTCGGTGATCTGCTCGAAGTTGCAGAGCGCCTTCATGTAGAAGGCGTACGGCGCGCTCGGATTGCCCGGGAAAAGCGCGATGAAGCGATCCGCGGCCGCGATCGCTTCCGCGTAGTCGTTGCTCTGGTAGTAGGCGTAGATCTGCATCAGGATCGCGCGCCGCGACCACTCCGAATACGGATGCTGCCGCTCGACTTCCTGGAAGTAGTCGATGGCGTCGGCCCAGCGCCGCGATTCAAGCCGCTGATAGCCGGTGTTGTACAGCGCCTCGACCGGGCGCTCCTCATAGGCCAGGCGCGGCCGGTTCGGGCGGCCGGCGCAGGCGGAAATCGTCAGGGCCGAAACGGCGACGGCCGAAAGAATCAGGCCGGTGCGAAACTTCGATGCGGACAAGGACGACCTCAACTTGCAGGCCGGCGGGCGCTCACCCGTCGGCGCCCCCGGAAACGAGACGCGATCTCTACACCAGCGAACAAGCTCGCGCCAATGCCGGCCCGACGCCGCAAAAACGCAGGACCGCGCCTTGTGGCCCGGCCGTCCCCTGTTATGAAGCGCGCCAGCGCTCCGCGGCATGTCGCCGGGCGATGACGGCGAAAGGATGACCGGACATGAAGCTGCTCGCAGGCAACTCCAACCGGACCCTGTCCCGGGCGATCGCCAGCCATCTCGACATGCCCCTGACCCGGGCGCAGGTGAAGCGGTTCGCGGACAACGAGGTGTTCGCGATGATCGAGGAGAACGTCCGCGGCGAGGACGTTTTCGTCGTCCAGTCGACCAGCTATCCGGCCAACGACAATCTGATGGAGCTGCTGATCATCACCGACGCCCTCGTGCGGGCCTCGGCGAAGCGGATCACGGCGGTGATGCCCTACTTCGGCTACGCCCGGCAGGACCGGAAGACCGACGGGCGGACGCCCATCTCGGCCAAGCTGGTGGCCAACCTGATCACCCGCGCCGGGGCGGACCGGGTGCTGACGATGGATCTGCACGCCGGCCAGATCCAGGGCTTCTTCGACATCCCGACCGACAACCTGGTGGCCACGCCGGTCCTGGCGCAGGACATCAAGGAGAACTACCGCCGCGGCGACGACCTGATGATCGTCTCCCCGGATGTCGGCGGCGTGGTCCGGGCCCGGTCGCTGGCCAGACGGCTGGACGCCGACCTCGCCATCGTCGACAAGCGGCGGCCCAAGGCCGGCGAGAGCGAGGTGATGAACATCATCGGCGACGTCGAGGGGCGACGCTGCATCCTGTTCGACGACATCGTCGATTCGGGCGGCACGCTGGTGAACGCGGCCCGGGCGCTGATCGACCAGGGCGCGACCGAGGTGTCGGCCTACATCAGCCACGGCGTGCTCTCCGGCCCCGCGGTGCAGCGGGTCAACGACGGCCCGCTGAAGGAACTGGTCATCACCGACTCCATCGAGCAGCCGGACGAGGTGCTGAACTGCGCCAAGATCCGCACCGTCTCGGTGGCGCCGCTGATCGGCGAGGCGATCCGCCGGATCGCCAACGAGGAGTCGGTGTCGAAACTGTTCGACTAGGCGCTTTTTCGGAACGGCTTCGGCTGCGCCCCATTACCGCCCGGAACCGGGGCGTTGATGGCGCCGTCTGAAGAGGAGTTCCGATGCGACCGGCCGTCCTGCGCGCCAGCCTGACCTTCGCCGCTCTCGCGGCCGCCTCGCTCGCGGCGAGTTGCGCCTCCCCGACCGCGCAGGCCGAGGCGGAGGCGCGGGCGGAGGCCGAGCGGATCGCCGCCGAAATCGCCCTGCGGGGCCCGCCGGTGGCGCTGAACCAGTCGGTCGCCGACTCCGCCGCCGTGTACATCGCCTTCGTGCGGGACATGGCCGCGATCGAGGGCGGCTTCGAGAGCCCCGAGGCTATCCAGGCGGCGCTCGCGCGCGCCTCGGGCTACGACCCCGAGCAGCTGTCGCGCGGCCTGATCGCCTACGCCTCGATCATCGCCCTGCAGTCGCCGGAGTTCGTGCAGGGGGTCCGGCAGTTCGCCGCGCCCGAAACCGCCCGCGAGCGGCTGGTGGCCGAGATCGTGGCCGACCCCGGGCGCGCGTCGCGCCTGCCGGGAGCCGAGGCGGCCGCCGGCCTGATCATCGGCAGCCTGCGGACGGACGTGGAGGCGCTCAGCCGCGCCGCCAACTCGATCGAGAACGACGCCTACAGCATCCAGAACTCCTGGGACCCCCGCCGGGCGTGGGCGATCCGCCCGGTGGCGGACCGGCAGGGCCGGCTCACCGCGGCCCACGCGGCGGGCGAAGCCATGCTGCCGCCGGCCAATGAGGCGGCCCGTCTGTTCGAGGCCGCCCACGCGGGGACCGGCCTGTCCGTTGCGGCGGAGCGGCGCGAGCCCCCCTACCCGTCCGCGGTCGAGAACGCGCTTGCGCTGGCCGCCCTGGCGGCGCTCGGCGCGGCAGGCGAGAACGCCCGGTCCAATACCGACGCGCTGCAGTTCGACTGGACCGGCCACACCTGCATGGAGATGGCCAAGCTGAACCTGCTGCAGTGCCTCGCGGCGTCGCGGCCGAACTACGAGGACATCTTCTGTCTGGGCCGCCACGTGGTGCGCGACCTCTCGACCTGCACCCGCGGGGCCGCCCTGCCCGGCGCGATCGTGACCGTATCCGACCTCACCGCCACCGGCGTGGTCGAGGAATCCGCTCCTCCCGGAATCGTGATCGCGCCCCGGCCGGCGACCGCCGCCCCGCCGCCGCGGGTGAGCATGGCCCCGGCGGCTTCGCCGGCGCCGGCCCGAAGCCCCGCGCCGCCGCCGCCTGCGGCCGATCGGCCGCCGCCGACAGGATCGCTGACCGAGCGGCTGAACCGGGGCGAGGACTGATCCCGGAGCCCGACTCCGGTCGTTCGCCTGACAGGATTAACTCTCGGCCAACCCTTTTCCACACGGTATAAGAGGGATCAGTCGTCGCTCGCGCGGGTCGCGCGGGCTTGCTGGGGGTTCCTCATGTTCCAGGATCACATGCGCCGGGGTCTGGCGCTGGCCGTCGTCGCCGCCGCCGCCGTGCTCGCCGGCTGCGCCACCGACGAACCGCCGCCCCCGCCGCCGCCTCCGCCGCCGCCGCCGCCGGCGGTGAGCCTGAACGAGGGCGTCGCCGAGGCCGCCTCGATCTATGTGGCCTTCATGCGCGAGGCGAGCTCCATCCCGGCGGGCGGTTTCTCCGACGCGGAGTCCATCCAGGCCGCGATCCGGCGCGGCGCCGCCTACGACCCGGCCCAGCTGTCGCGGGGCATGATCGCCTACGGCTCGATCCTGGCCCTGCAGTCGCCGGAGTTCGTCCAGGGCGTGCGCCAGTACGCCGTGGATCCGACGATCCGGCAGGAGATGGTGGCGCGGATCATCGCCGACCCGGCCACGGCCGCCACCTTCCCGGGCGCGGAGGCCGCCGCCGGCCTGATCGCCGGCACCCTCGGCCAGGACGTCGCCGCCATGCTGACGATCGCCGAGGCGGTCGAGAACGACGCCTACAAGATCCAGGAGCGGGCCGACCCGCGGCGGCGCTGGGCGGTGACGCACATCGCCAACCGCGAACAGCGGCTGGAGGGCGCCAAGACCCTGTCCGCCGCCGCGATGCTGCCCTCGGCGGAAGAGGCCGCGCGGCTGTTCGCCGCGGCGAACGCGGGCGCCGGCCTGACGCCGGTGTCGAGCCAGGCGGGCCCGCCCTATACGCCGGCCGTGGTCCGGTCGCTGGCCCTGGCCGCCTTGGCTGCGCTCGGCGCCGGGGGCGACGACGCCCGGGCCAGCACCGAGGCGCTGACGGTCGAGCAGACCAGCGAATTCTGCCTGAACATGTCCAAGCTGATGCTGTTCCAGTGCTTGGCCGCCTCCCGGCCGAGCTACGAGGACATGTTCTGCGTCGGCCGCCACATCGCCCGCGACCTGTCGACCTGCACCGCCCAGGCGGTGACGCCGGCCGCCCTGCCGGTCTCGCCGACGCTGGTGGCGGACGTCGATGCGGCGGCTCCGGTTGCGGCCGAGGCCGCGGCGGCCTCCACCGCCGCCACGGCGACGCTCGACAGCGGCCGCTGACCGCCGGCGCGGGCCGGCGCCGCGGACGGTTGCGTCCGCGGCCGCCAGCGTGTAATAGCCCGCGCTCCTGAATTCGAGGGTTTCACGACCCCGCCGCGCGGGCCACCGAGGTTGGCGCGGCGTTTCCGTTGTTTGTTGAGGCGAGCCAGATGGCCGAGATCATTCTGAACGTCGACGTCCGTGACGGCGTGGGCACCGGCGGCGCCCGTGCGGTCCGCCGCGCCGGCATGGTGCCGGGCATCCTGTACGGCGGCGACAAGGCTCCGGTGGCCATTTCGGTCAACGAGAAGGACTTCCGCAAGTCGCTCTACACCGGCAAGCTGCTGGGCCACCTGGTGACCCTGAAGTACGGCGAGGAGACCCAGCCGGTCATCGCCCGCGACGTGCAGTTCGACCCGGTGTCGGACCGTCCGCTGCACTTCGACCTGATGCGGGTCGACGAGAAGCAGACCGTGAAGATCGAAATTCCGGTCCACTTCATCAACGAAGACAAGTGCCCGGCCTTCCGCCAGGGCGGTTCGCTGGAAGTCGTGCGTCACGCGGTCGAGGTGAAGGTCCGCGCCGACCACATTCCGGAAGACCTGATCGTCGACCTCGCCGGCCACAAGCTGGGCGACACCATCCGCTGGTCGGACCTGAAGGTTCCGTCGGACGTCGAGCCGACCATCGGCGACCGCGACTTCGTGATCGCCTCGATCAAGACCTCCTCGGCCGCCAAGGCCGCCGACGAGATCGAGGCCGCCGTGGCCGAAGAGACCGCCGAGGCCGAGGTTCCGGCCGTCGAGCAGGCTGCGGACGAGACGTCGGAAGGCTGATCGCCCGATCCACTGTTCTGAAAGGCGGCCCCTTCCGGTATCGGGAGGGGCCGTTTCCGTTTCCGGAGCCCGCCCATGATCATCATCGCCGGCCTCGGCAATCCGGGCCCGAAGTACGAGAAGAACCGCCACAACATCGGCTTCATGGCCGCGGACGAGATCGCCCGCCGCTGGTCGTTCGGGCCGGAACGGGCCAAGTTCCAGTCGGTGATCCGCGAGGGCGAACTCGAGACGCCGAAGGGCCGGGTGAAGGTCCTGCTGATGAAGCCGCAGACGTTCATGAACGAGAGCGGCCGGGCGGTCGGCGAGGCGGCGCGCTTCTACAAGGTCCCGCCGGGCGAGGTGATCGTCTTCCATGACGAGATCGACCTGGCGCCGGGGCGCTTCCGGATGAAGACCGGCGGCGGGGCGGCCGGCCAGAACGGGGTCCGCAGCCTGATCAGCCAGCTGGGGCCGGATTTCCGCCGGGCGCGCATGGGCGTCGGGCATCCGGGGCGGCCGGAACTGGTGCACGGCCATGTGCTGGGCGACTTCCACAAGGCGGACCAGCCGTGGCTGGAGGCCCTGCTGCAGGCCTGCGCCGACGCCCTGCCCTTCGCCCTCGCGGGCGACGACGACCGCTACCAGGCCGAGGTGATGCGACTGGCCCCGGCCCCGAAATTCAGCCCGCGGCAGGCCGCGCAGGAGGCGGCGCGGGGGGGCTGAACCCGCCCCCGCCGCGCCGTCGACAGAGCGCGACCGACCGTCGCCCTTTGCGAAGGCCGCGCGGGAGGCTATGCGCGCATGAGGCGGCGCCTGCGGGCGACGCTTTCCGACGACCGAGGTGTATGTCCATGGCCCGTTTCCCGATCGCCCTCCCGGCCCTTCTCCTGCTCGCCGCCTGCGGCTCCGGCGAAGGCGGCGGAAAAGGCGGCGCGGCCGCCGAGCCGGTGGCGGTCGGCGACGCCTGGTGCCGTCCGACGCCCAACGGCCGGCTGATGACCGGCTGCTACGTCAGCCTCACCGCGCGGGCGGACGATCGACTGGTCTCGGCGACCGCCGCCGGCGCCGCCCGGGTCGAGATCCACGAGAGCCGCATGGAGAGCGGCATGATGATGATGCATCCGCTGGAGGACGGGCTTCCGCTGCCGCAGGGCCGGCTGGTGGAGCTGCGGCCGGGCGGAAACCACATCATGGTGATGGGCCTGAGCGGGCCGCTGGAGACCGGCGACAGCGTGGAGCTGACTCTGAACTTCGAGAAGGCGCCGGACGCCAGGGTCACAGCCTGGGTGCGCCAGCCCGAGGCGGAGTAGGCCGGCCCTCGCGACGAACCTGACAAACCGGTCCGGACCGGCTAAGGGCGTGCGCTCACGAGGAACCTCCCCAAGACCATGGCCCTGAAAGTCGCGATCGTCGGCCTGCCGAACGTCGGCAAGTCCACCCTGTTCAACGCCCTGACGCGCACCGCCGCGGCGCAGGCGGCCAACTATCCGTTCTGCACCATCGAGCCGAACACCGGCGACGTCGCCGTGCCCGAGCCGCGGCTCGACGTGCTGGCGAAGATCGCGGGCTCGAAGGAGATCATTCCGGCGCGCATCACCTTCGTCGATGTGGCGGGCCTCGTGCGGGGCGCGTCGAAGGGCGAAGGCCTGGGCAACCAGTTCCTCGCCAACATCCGCGACTGCGACGCCGTGGCCTTCGTGGCCCGCTGCTTCGTCGACGACGACATCACCCACGTGGAGAACCGCATCGACCCGGTGTCGGACCTCGAGATCATCGAGACCGAGTTGATGCTGGCCGACCTCGAAAGCCTCGAGAAGCGGGTGGTCAACGTCGAGAAGAAGGCCAAGGGCGGCGACAAGGAGGCCCAGCAGACGCTGCGGCTGATCAACCTCGCCCTGGAGCAGCTGCGGGCGGGCAAGCCGGCGCGGCTGGCCGAGGTGCCGAAGGAGGACGACAAGGGCTGGCGCATGCTGCAGCTGCTGACCTCGCTGCCGGCGCTGTACGTGGCCAACGTCGAGGAGGCCTCGGCCGACAAGGGCAACGAGCTGTCCGCGAAGGTGGCCGAGCGCGCCGCCCGCGACAACGCCAACTCGGTGGTCATCTCGGCGCAGATCGAGTCCGAGATCGCCGTGCTCGACGACGAGGAGCAGAAGGAATTCCTCGAGGGTCTGGGGCTGGAGGAGCCGGGGCTCAACCGTCTGATCCGGGAGGCCTACAAGCTGCTCGGCCTGCAGACCTACTTCACCGTGGGGCCGAAGGAGGCGCGGGCCTGGACGATCCCCGTCGGGGCCACGGCTCCGCAGGCGGCCGGCGTGATCCACACCGATTTCGAGAAGGGCTTCATCCGCGCCGAAACCGTCGCCTACGAGGACTATGTGGCTCTGAACGGCGAAGCGAAGGCCCGCGAGGCCGGCAAGCTCCGCGCCGAGGGCAAGGCCTACGTCGTCAAGGACGGCGACGTGATGCACTTCCTGTTCAGCTGATCAGTCCGCGCCGGCGGGCCGGTTCTCCGCCCCGCACCGGGTGAGCAGGACGACGGCCCCGTTGCGATCGGGCCAGGTGAGACGCAGGGCGTCCCCCTGCACCTCGAGCCGGACGCGCTCCTGGCTGCGCATCCCTTCGGCGTCGCAGGTCAGGGCCGCGTCGTAGCCGCCTGCCCGCTCGTCGATGCGGTCGATGGAGCAGCTGTTCTCATAGCCTTCGAAGCGGGTCGGGGTGATCTCGATCGGACGCTCCGCGCCTCGCGGGTTGGCGCACCACGCGGGCTGGGCCGCCCAGCGGCCGACGAAGCTGGCGGCGCCGCTGCCCGGCATGACGGCGCCGACTTCGGCCGGAGGGGGCGGCGGAGGGGCGGCCGCCTCCGGGACCGTCACCGGCGGCGCGGGATCGGTCGGCGGGTTCACCGACTCCCGGCCGCAGGCGGCAAGGCTGAGAAGGAGGGCGGCGGAGAGGATCGGGAGGCGGAGCGCGGTCATGGGTCGAAAACGCCCGGCGCCGCCCGGCGCTCCGCCTCGCTCCGATCACGAAATCGCGGCCAAGCTTGCATCCGCCGCAAGTTTTTGCGAGGCGTTCGCTGTGTCGAGAACTCAGGGGGTGTCCCGAATGACTCAGAACACGACCCCGTGGGGAGCCCAGATCGATCCGCTGGCGCAGGACGTCGCGGCGGTGCTCAAGCGGATGGGCGGCTCCGCCCACCAGCGCGACGTGGTGCAATGCGTCGCGGCGCTGAAGCGCCAGCGCGGCGAAACCGTCGCCCAGGATCTGGCGACCCGCATCGTCGAGGTGTTCGAACGCTACCGCGACCTCTTCTTCCGGCCCTTCGGTGAGGGGTCGCACCGGTGGGCGCTGCAACCCGGCGTCGCCTGACCCGGCGGCGAATTGAAAAGGGCCCGCGACCGGAGTCGCGGGCCCTTTCGCTGACCGGAGCTCCGATCAGAAGCGGCGGACGAAGCTGAGGCCGTAGGTGTCGACCTCGCCGGCGTCGTCGCGGAAGTCGCGGCGGGTCCAGTCGGCGCGCAGGCCGTTCTGGGCGTCGAAGAACCAGTTGGCGCCGGCGCCGTAGTTGATGCTCTCGCCGTCCTCGCTGACGTCCACGCCCGCCACCTCGGCCTTCAGCGAGGTCGTGCCGTAGCCGACGCGACCGAACAGCTCGACGTTCTGGCTGACCGGCACCGTGCCCACCAGGTAGGCCGCGGCGTCGTATTCGTGCTCGAGGCTGCCGTCGACCCCGCCGACGGTGATGTCCTCATCCGCGACGCCGACCGAGGCTTCGCCCTCGATGCCGACCCACGGGTTGAAGCGGTAGCCGAGGCGGCCGGTCACAGCGCCGAGCTCGCCCTGGTCGCCGTCGAAGTGGGTGTAGCCGATCGAGCCGGTCACCGGCGACGTCGGGACCTGCGCCATGGCCGGCGCGGCGATCAGCGTAGTAAGAGCGGCGGTCGCGAGAAGAACGTTACGCATTGTTTCTGTATCCTCTGGATGCGGTGACTGAAAGAGCCACCGGCCCCACCCAGCGGATACACAAATGGGTCGCCGGAACGGACGTTCCAGTGCTGACCGGACAGGCGTCGTCGACTGTGCGCCGCAGGGCACAGACGACGATACGCCAATCGTGACCTTATCGTGGTCTTGTTGAGGCAGACCGACTTCTAGCGGTCCTTCTCGCGCTCGGTCCCGGCGCGGGCGTCCAGCGCCGCCTGGGCGGCGGCGAGGCGGGCGATCGGCACCCGGTAGGGCGAGCAGCTGACGTAGTCGAGGCCGACCGCCTCGCAGAAGGCGATCGAGGCGGGGTCGCCGCCATGCTCGCCGCAGATGCCCATCTTGACGCCCTCGCGGGCCGCCCTGCCCCGCTCGGCGGCGATGCGGATCAGGTCGCCGACGCCCTCCTGGTCGAGGCGGACGAAGGGATCGGTCTCGAAGATGCCCTTGTCCATATAGGCCTGGAGGAAGCGGCCGGAGTCGTCGCGGCTGATGCCGAAGGTGGTCTGGGTCAGGTCGTTGGTGCCGAAGGAGAAGAACTGGGCGTACTCGGCCAGGTCGGCGGCGCGCAGGGCGGCGCGCGGCAGTTCGATCATGGTGCCGACCAGGTATTCGACCCGGTCGCCGGCCTCGGCGAAGACCGCCTCGGCGGTGCGGTCGGTCAGCTCGCGCAGGAACTTCATCTCGAGGCCGAGGGCGACCAGCGGGTGCATGATCTCGGGGATCGGGGCCACGCCCGAAGCCTTCTTCACCTCCAGCGCCGCCTCCAGCACCGCCCGGACCTGCATCTCGTAGATTTCCGGATAGGCCACCCCGAGGCGGCAGCCGCGGTGGCCGAGCATCGGGTTGGTCTCGTGCAGCTCGCGCGCGCGGCGCTTCAGCTTGGCGGCGTCCAGCCGCTGGGCCGCAGCGAGCGCGTCGATCTCCGCCTCCCCGTGCGGGATGAACTCGTGCAGCGGCGGGTCCAGCAGGCGCACCGTCACCGGCAGGCCGGACATGATGGTGAACAGCTCGACGAAGTCCGACTTCTGGAACGGGGCGATCTTCGCCAGCGCCGCGCGGCGCCCGGCCTCGTCGTCGGCGAGGATCATCTCGCGCACCGCGGCGATGCGGGTGTCGTCGAAGAACATGTGCTCGGTCCGGCACAGGCCGATCCCCTCGGCGCCGAAGCCGCGGGCGGTCCGCGCGTCCAGCGGGGTCTCGGCGTTGGCGCGGACCTTCAGGCGGCGGACCCGGTCGGCCCAGGCCATCAGCGTCTGGAAGTCGCCGGTCAGTTCCGGCTCGATCATGGGCACCGCGCCGTCCAGCACCTCGCCCTTGCCGCCGTCGATGGTGATGATCTCGCCGGCGCGGAAGGTGCGGCCGCGGGCGGTGAAGGCGCCGGCCTTCTCGTCGATGTGGATCTCCCCGGCGCCGGAGACGCAGGGGCGGCCCATGCCGCGGGCGACGACGGCGGCGTGGCTGGTCATGCCGCCGCGGGCGGTGACGATGCCGCGGGCGGCGTGCATGCCGTGGATGTCCTCCGGGCTGGTCTCCTCGCGCACGAGAATGACGGCCTCGCCCAGCTGCGACAGGCGCTCGGCCTCGTCGGCGTCGAACACCACCTTGCCCGTCGCCGCGCCGGGCGACGCCGGCAGGCCGGCGGCGACCACGACGCGCTCGGCCTTCGGGTCGAGGGTCGGGTGCAGCAGCTGGTCCAGCGCCGCCGGTTCGACGCGGCTGACGGCCTCCTCCTCCGAGATGACGCCCTCGGCCGCCAGATCGACGGCGATCTTCAGCGCCGCCCTGGCGGTGCGCTTGCCGTTGCGGGTCTGCAGCATCCAGAGGCGACCCTGCTCGACCGTGAACTCGATGTCCTGCATGTCGCGGTAGTGGCGCTCCAGGGCGCCGACCACGTCGACGAACTGGCCGAACACCTCCGGCATGGCCTCTTCCATCGACGGGGCGGTCTCGCCCATCTCCTCGCGGCCGGCCCGGGTCAGGGACTGCGGCGTGCGGATGCCGGCGACCACGTCCTCGCCCTGGGCGTTGACGAGGAACTCCCCGTACAGACGGGCCTCGCCGGTGGACGGGTTGCGGGTGAAGGCGACGCCGGTGGCCGAGGTGTCGCCCATGTTGCCGAACACCATCGACTGCACGTTGACGGCCGTGCCCCAGCTCTCGGGGATGTCGTGCATGCGGCGATAGAACTTCGCCCGGTCGTTCATCCAGCTCGTGAAGACGGCGCCGATCGCCCCCCACAGCTGGTCGTTCGGATCCTGCGGGAACGGGCGGCCCAGCCGGTCCTCGACCACCTGCTTGTAGTCGGCGACCACCTTCTCCCAGTCCTTCGCCGTCAGGTCGGTGTCGACGGTGACGCCGAGCCGGTCCTTGTGATCGTCGAGCACCTCCTCGAAGTCGTCGTGCGACAGCCCGAGCACGACGTTCGAATACATGGTGATGAAGCGGCGGTAGCTGTCGAGGGCGAAGCGGCGGTCGCCGGACAGGGCGGCGAGGCCTTCGACCGTCTCGTCGTTGAGGCCGAGGTTCAGCACCGTGTCCATCATCCCCGGCATCGAGGCGCGGGCGCCGGAGCGGACCGAGACGAGCAGCGGGTTCTCCGGATCGCCGAAGGTCTTGCCGACGATCCCCTCGACCCGGGCCAGCCCGGCCTTCACCTGCGCCTCCAGGTCCGCCGGATAGGTCTGGCCCTGCTGGTAGAAGTGGTTGCAGGCCTCGGTGGTGATGGTGAAGCCGGGCGGCACCGGCAGGCCCAGCGAGGACATCTCGGCCAGGTTGGCCCCCTTGCCGCCGAGGAGGTTCTTCATCGAAGCGTCGCCGTCGGCGGAACCGCCGCCGAAGCCGTACACCCACTGAGTCATCAAGCAGCCCCTGAGCCGTGGTTCATCGCGGCGGACTCGCTCCGGCCGCGGTCTGTGGCCCCGCTTAGCGCGCCGGAGGCGGCAAGGCGAGGCCGAGGGTGTAACAAAACGTGAGGCGACGTTGCGGTTCCGGCGGCGGGCTCAGACGCGCCGGGACGTTCCGCCCGCCGGCGCTGCGGCAGGGGCCGCATCCGCCGCCGCCGAAGTCGACGGCGCGGGCGCGAGCGCGGGCTCCGGGGACAGGAACGAGCGACCCTCCCCCGCCGCCCGGGAGCGGAGCAGTTCGACGAAGCCGATGAAGTCCGTCAGCTGCTCATCGTAGAAGTCCGCCCGTTCGACCGCACCCATGTGCCCGGCGTCCTCGACACGGACCAGTCGCGCCTGGGGCAGGACCGCGGCGATGTGTTCGCCGGCGTGGTCCCTGGTGATCAGGTCCCGCCCGCCGGCGAAGACCAGGGCCGGCACGTCGATCCGGGGCAGCCGGTCCGTCACCGACCAGTGGATCATGGCCAGGTTTCCGCGCGCCTGGACGGCCGGGGAGGTCTTGGTCGGCAGCAGCGCGATCCGGTCGAGCTGCTCGCGCGTGGGTCGGGCGCCGAAGCCGACGAGGCGGGCGGCGAGGTGGGTCGCGCCGCTCAGGTACGCCTGCCAGTTCATCACCCATGTGAGCGGCGAGACCAGGGGCTCGAGCCGGCAGGCGACCTCCACCAGCGGCTGCAGCCGGGTGAACAGACCCGCGAGCGCCATGGTCGTGAGCGGATTGTTATGGGTGGTGTTCATCAGGGCGATGGCGATGACGCGACGGTTCAGCAGCTCCGGGCGACGGGCGCACAGGGTGAGGGTCGTCATGCCGCCGATGCTGTGCCCCACGAGCACCACCGGCCGGTGCGGCGGCAGGCTGTCGACGACCGCGTGCAGATCCTCGGCGAAGCCTTCGATGGAATAGCCCGCCGGCGGGCGACCGGACCGGCCCGAGCCGGGAAGGTCCCAGAACACGAGGCCGTACCGGTTCCCGAGGTCGCGGCGGGCCTCGGCCCACATGCGCGCGGACAGGCCCCAGCCGTGGGTGAAGACCAGCACCGGCCCCTCCTCGGCCCCCTCGTGCTCCACGTGGAGCCGGGCCCCGTCGGCGCCGTCCACCGTGAACGACCGGGCGGCGCGGCGCGCCTCGGCGCGCTTTCCGCCGCGCCCCAGCAGGAACAGCATCGGCGTCCGCCCGAGCACGCCGAAGAGCAGCAGCGCGCCGGCCCACCAGAGGCGCGTCTCCGACGGATCGGCGAGGCCCAGCGCCTCCGCCTGCCGCTCCGCCTCGTACCAGCTCCACGCCAGCCAGCCTCCGAGGACGAAGAGGGCGATGGACCCCAGGGCGAACAGGCGCTGCAGGAGGGCGAACAGGATCATGGCGGGGTCCGGGGGAAAGGGGGCGCTCCTCAACCGCCCGGCCGCACAAGCGTTCCGCCCCTCCGGCTAACCGCGCCTTAACCGTAAGGATTCACCTTGCCGGTCTCAGAGTAGCCGGGGCCGGGTTCCATGTCCGAGTTGAAGACCGACGTCATCCATCGGGGCGACTGCATCGAGGTGCTGCGCGGCCTGCCCGACGCCTCGGTCGACATGGTCTTCGCCGATCCGCCCTACAATCTCCAGCTGGGCGGCGACCTGCTGCGGCCCGACAATTCGAAGGTCGACGCGGTCGACGACGACTGGGACAAGTTCGGCAGCTTCGCCGAGTACGACGCCTTCACCCGGGCCTGGCTGACGGAGTGCCGCCGGGTGCTGAAGCCGGAGGGGTCGATCTGGGTGATCGGCAGCTACCACAACGTCTTCCGTCTCGGCGCCGCCATCCAGGACCTCGGCTTCTGGGTGCTGAACGACATCATCTGGCGCAAGTCGAACCCGATGCCGAACTTCAAGGGCACCCGGTTCACCAACGCCCACGAGACCCTGATCTGGGCGGCGCGCTCGCGCGAGCAGAAGCGCTACACCTTCAACTACGATGCGCTGAAGGCCTTCAACGAGGACACCCAGATGCGGTCCGACTGGACCTTCGCCCTGTGCACCGGCGAGGAGCGCATCAAGGACGCCGACGGCAAGAAGGCCCATCCGACCCAGAAGCCCGAGGCCCTGCTGCACCGGGTGCTGCTGGCCGCGACCCGGCCCGGCGACGTGGTGCTGGATCCCTTCTTCGGCACCGGCACGACCGGCGCGGCGGCGAAGCGGCTCGGCCGCCGCTTCATCGGCATCGAGCGCGACGAGGGCTACGCCAGGGTGGCGGAGAAGCGCATCCGCGGGGTGACGCCGGCGGCGCCCGAGGACCTGGCGGTGATGGGGTCGAAGCGGGCGGAGCCGAAGGTGCCGTTCGGCGCCCTAGTCGAAGCCGGCCTGCTGCAGCCGGGAGACCGTCTCTATTGCCCGAAGGGGGAACGGGAGGCGCGGGTGCGCGCCGACGGCTCGCTGGCCTACGGCGAACTGACCGGCTCGATCCACAAGCTGGGCGCCCTGCTGGAGAACGCGCCGGCCTGCAACGGCTGGACCTACTGGCGCTTCAAGACCGACCAAGGCCTGCGCTCGATCGACGCCTTGCGCGCCGAGATCCGGGCCGGGATGCAGTAGGCGCGCCGGGCTCTCGCGGCCAGGCTGCACGGCGCTTTCGCAGGCGCGAAGGCTTCCGCTCGTTGAGAGGCGCAACCGGCGCAGCGACGTCCGGCTGCTGCGCTAGCCGGCCAGGCCCCGGTCCAGCGCCTTGCGGAAGACGGTGGGCAGGGCGGCCCGCGCCGCCTCGACCGGAGTCCACAGGAAGTCGCCCCTCCCCGTGCCGGCGCGGACGCTCAGGGTGAGGGCGAAGTGGGTGAAGACGTGCTCCACGGCGCCGACGTCGCGCCAGTCGTCGGCGGCGGGCGGCGGCGGCGGCTCGACGGCCGCGGGGCCCCAGTCCGAGGTCGGCAGGCCGAGCATGCCGCCGAGCAGCCCCTTCGCCGGCCGGCGGACGAGGGCGACCCGCCCTTCCCCGTCGCGCAGCACCCAGACGACGCCGTGGCGGCGCGGCCGTTCCGGCTTCGGCGCCCTCAGCGGCCAGCGTCCGGGCGTCCGCGAAGCGAAGGCGGCGCAGCGGGCCGTCAGGGGGCAGGCGTCGCAGAGGGGGCGGCCGGGGCGGCAGACCGTCGCGCCGAGATCCATCAGGGCCTGGGCCCAGTCGCCCGGCCGGTCGTCGGCGACCAGCGAGCCGGCGAGGCGGCGCAGCTCCGGCTTCGCCGCCGGCAGGGGCGTCTCCACCGCGAAGAGGCGGGCCATCACCCGCTCGACATTGCCGTCGACCACGTTTGCGGGGCGGCCGAAGGCGATCGCGGCCACGGCGGCGGCCGTGTAGGGGCCGACGCCGGGAAGGGCGAGCAGGCCGGCCTCCGTGTCGGGGAAGACGCCGCCGTGGTCACGGGCCACGGCGCGGGCGCAGGCCAGCAGGTTGCGGGCGCGGGCGTAGTAGCCGAGCCCCGCCCAGGCGGCCATGACCTCGGCGTCCTCCGCCGCGGCGAGGTCGCAGACCGTGGGCCAGCGGGCGGTGAAGGCCTGGAAATAGGGAGCGGCGTGGACGGTGGTGGTCTGCTGCAGCATCACCTCCGACAGCCAGACGCGGTACGGGTCGGGCCGCGCGCCGCCGGTCGTACGCCAGACCAGCGGCCGGGCGTGGGCGTCGTACCAGTCGAGCAGGGCGGCGCGGAGGGCGGGAACGTCGGCCCGGGACTCTGGGGGGACGGCAGGCATCGATCCGCGCTATAAAGCAGGAATGCGCCGCCCGCTGCCCACCGATGAAGAGGTTCGCGAAATCCTGTCGCGACGGCGCACCCGGCCGGCCCCGCGCCCGGCGCCGAAGGCCGGCCGCGCCCTGCAGGGGCTGATCCGCGAACTGGACGCCAGGCTGGGTCGCGGGGCCGGGGCGCTGGAGCCGCGCTGGCGCGAGATCGTCGGCGAGCGGCTGGCGCGGGTGACGCGGCCGCAGAAGCTGACCCGGGGGCGCGACGGCAAGGGCGGGACGCTGGAGTTGCGGGTCGCCGGACCGGCGGCGCTGCTGGTGCAGCACCAGTCCGAGGACATCCTGCAGCGGGTCAACCTGTTCCTCGGCTCGGGGAGCGTGGAGAGGCTGCGCATCGCCCAGGGGCCGGTGAAGCCGCTGGCCGACGCGCCGGCGCCGCCGCGGCGCAGGACCGTGCAGCCGCCGCTGCCGGCTTCGGTGGAGGCGGAGCTGAAGGCGGCGATCGAGCCGGCCCCGGAGCCTCTGAGGGGGCCGCTGGAGCGGCTGGGGCGCGCGGTGCTCGGCGAGGGCGGCCGCGGCTCCCGTTGACAAAACTTCGCCGCTTCTGTTCTCGAAAACCACGGACGCGCGACTTTCCGGGGAATCGCGCGATGCTTCCGAATCCCGCTCCAGTGAGGACGACGCGATGAGCGCCATGAAGTCGAAATTCGCCGCCATGAGCCGCCGGGCGGCGATCACCGCCGCGGCGCTGGCCTCCATGGCGGCCCTGGCCGGCTGCGGCGGCAGCGGCGCGGGCGCGGCGGCCGAGGGCGACATGGCCATGGGCGCCCCGGAAGGCGCCAAGGTGACGGTGGTCGAGTACGCCTCGGTGACCTGCCCCCACTGCGCGGCCTGGCAGGAGCAGGTGTGGCCGCAGTTCAAGGCGAAGTACGTCGACACCAACAAGGTGCGCTACGTATTCCGCGAACTGCCGACGCCGCCCGCGAACGTCGCCATCGCCGGATTCGCGATCGCGCGCTGCGCCGGCGAGGACAAGTATTTCGACGTCGTCCACGCCATCATGGAGAGCCAGGAAGAGTGGCGCGCCGGCGTGAACCCGCGCGACACCCTGTTCCGGGTCGGCAACGGCGCCGGTCTGAGCAACGAGCAGATCAGCGCCTGCATCACCGATCCGGAGAACCTCAAGGCCGCCGACGAGCGCGCCCGGGCCGCCGTTCAGGCCGGCGTGACGGGCACTCCGGCCTTCTTCGTCAACGGGACCCAGGTCATCAGCCCCGGCGGCGAGGGCGCGAGCCTCGAGGACCTGTCGAAGGCCATCGACGCCGAGCTGGCGAAGTAGGACCGCGATGCAGGCGGTCCGGCGCTCCCTGCTGATCGCGGCGCTGGCCCTGCTGGCGCCGCTGGCCGCCGTCCCCGCGGCCGCCTCTCCGGGGCCGGTGGCGCCGGTCACCGCCGCCGACCGGACCATCGGCCGCCCCGACGCGCCGGTCACGGTGATCGAGTACGCCTCCTTCGCCTGCCCGGCCTGCGCCGACTGGCACCGCTTCGTCTGGCCGCTGTTCAAGCAGCGGCTGGTCGACACCGGACAGGTGCGTTTCGTGTTCCGCAACCTGCCCACCCAGCCGGAGCAGATCTCGCTGCCGGCGGCGGCGCTGGCGCGCTGCGCCGCCCCGGAACGCTTCTTCGAGGTGACCTCCATCCTGATGGCCGGACAGGCGGCGGTGCTCCGCGGCGGAGACCGCGCGGACTGGTACGCCCCGGCCATCGCCGCCAGCGGCCGGACGCAGGCGCAGATCGAGGCCTGCGCGACGACGCCGGAGACCCGGGCCGCGATCAACCGCGATATCGAGACCGCCCACGCGGCGGACGCGCACCATACCCCCAGCTTCTTCGTCAACGGCCGGCCGGTCGCCGACCGGTCGCTGGGCGGGCTGGAGATCGCCGTGCGCGCCGCCCTGGCCGAGCGCTGAGGACGCCGCCCGGGTGCAGTTCCAGCGCCTCAGACTGGTCGGGTTCAAGTCCTTCGTCGATCCGACGGAGTTCCACATCGAGCCCGGCCTGACCGGAATCGTCGGCCCCAACGGCTGCGGCAAGTCCAATGTGCTGGAGAGCCTGCGCTGGGTCATGGGGGCCAATTCGGCCAAGGCCATGCGCGGCCAGGGCATGGACGACGTGATCTTCGCCGGCGCCGCCAACCGTCCGCCGCGCAGTCACGCCGAGGTGCAGCTGACCATCGACAACGCCCAGCGCCGGGCGCCGCAGCCGTTCACCGACAGCCCGATGCTGGAGGTGTCGCGGCGCATCGACCGGGGTCAGGGTTCGACCTATCGCATCAACGGCAAGGAAGTCCGCGCGCGGGACGTGCAGCTGCTGTTCGCCGACGCCTCGACCGGGGCGAACAGCCCGGCGCTGGTGCGCCAGGGCCAGATCAGCGAACTGATCGCCGCCCGGCCGCAGAACCGCCGCCGCATCCTCGAGGAGGCGGGCGGCGTCGCCGGCCTGCACACGCGGCGGCACGAGGCGGAGCTGCGGCTGAAGGCGGCCGAGGCCAATCTGGAGCGGCTGGACGACATCGGTCGGGAGCTGGAGACGACCCTGACCCGGCTGAAGCGCGAGGCGCGGCAGGCGGAGAAGTACAAGAAGATCTCGGCCGAGATCCGCGCCCTTCAGGCGGCCCTGCTCTATGTGCGCTGGAACGATGCGCGGGTGGCTGCGGAAGCCGCGGCGCAGGAGCTGGCCGAGGCCGACCGGGCCGTGCTGGAGGCGACCACCGCCTCGGGACGCGCCCAGACCGCGGCGCTGAACGCCCAGGAGGCGCTGAAGCCGGCGCGCGAGGAGGATGCGGTGGCCGGGGCCCTGCTGCACCGGGCCTCGCTGGAGCGCGACCGGCTCGACATGGCCGAGCAGCAGGCGCGGGCCGAGGTCGAGCGGCTGAAGGCGGAAGGCGCGCGCATCGCGGCCGACGTCGAACGCGAAACGGCCATGGCCGGCGACGCCGAGGGCGAGCTGGCCCGGCTGGCGGCGGCGCTGGAGGCCCTGTCGGCGGAGATCGCCGCGGCCCCGGCGCGAGGGCCCGAGCTGGAGGCGGCGCTGGCCGCGGCGGAGGAAGCGCGCAAGGCGGCCGACGCCGAGGTCGAGCGGGTCGCGGGAGCGGTGGCCGCGGTCGAGGCGCGGGTCTCTGCGGAGAACGCCCGCCGCCGCGACGCCGAGGCGCGCGTCCAGCGGGCGGAGACGCAGCTGGCGACGGCTCAGCGGGAACGCGAGGCGCTGGGGCCGCTGGAAACCCCGGAGATCGAGGCGGCGCAGGCGGCGCTGGGACAGGCCCAGGCGGCGCTGGCGGCGGCGCGCGCCGCGGTGGAGACGGCCGAGGCGGATCGCGGCGAGCGGGCCCGGGCGGAGCAGGAGGCCCGGCAGGCGGCGCGGGCGGCGGAGGACCGGCTGGGTCGGCTGCAGACCGAGGCCCGCGGCCTCGCCCAGCTGCTGGTGCAGGGCAAGCGCGAGCATCCGCCGGCGTTGGACCGGGTGCAGGCGGACAAGGGCTATGAGGCGGCGCTGGCGGCGGCGCTGGGCGACGATCTGGACGCGGCCCTGGACGCCCGGGCGGCGGCCTACTGGGGCGGAGCCGAGGCCCCCTCCCCCGACTGGCCGGCCGGGGTGGAGCCGTTGGCGGAAAGGGTCAGCGCGCCGGAGCAGCTGAAGGCCCGCCTCGCCCTCTGCGGCGTGGCGAAACGCGCCGACATCGCGGCCCTGGCGGGGGCCCTGCCGGCGGGGGCCCGGCTGGTGACGGTCGAGGGCGACCTGTGGCGCTGGGACGGCTTCGTGCAGCGCGCCGAGGCGCCGCGCCCCGCGGCCGTGCGCCTGGCGCAGCGCACCCGGCTGTCGGAGCTGGAGACCGAGATCGACGCCGGCAAGCCGGCGCTGGAGGCCGCGCAGGCGACGCTCAAGGCGGCCGGGGAAGCCTTTCGGGCGGCCGAGGACGCGGTGAAGGCCGCCCGGGCGGCCCCCTTCCCCCTCGACAAGGCGGTCACGGCGGCGCGCGACCGGGTGGAAGCCCTGGCCCGCGAGCAGGCCCGCAAGGAGGCGCGGGCGCAGGCGCTGGACGAGACGCTGGAGCGACTGACCGCCGAGGTCGAGGCGGCGCGGACCGGGCTGGCCGAGGCGCAGGGGACCGAGGCGCCGTCCGAGACGCTGGAGGGGCTGCGCGCCGAGCTCACGGCCGCCCGGGCGGCGGCGGACGCGGCGCGGGGCGCGGCCGCCGAGGCGCGGCTGGCCCGGGACGCCGAGGCCCGCGAGGTGGCGGGCCGTCAGGCGCGGCTGGACGGGCTGACGCGGGAGCGGGACGGCTGGGCCGGCCGGGCGAAGGACGCCCGGGCGCGCATCGTCGCCCTGGAGAAGGAGGCGGAGAAGACCGCCGCCCGGCTGCAGGCGGCGGCGGACGCCCCCGAGCAGCTGGCGGCGCAGCGGTCGAAGCTGCTGGACGCGCTGACCATGGCCGAGACCCGGCGCAAGGCCGCCGCCGACGCCCTGGCCACGGCCGAGGCCGCGGCGGGCGAGGCCGACCGGGCGGCGCGGGCCGCCGAGAGCGCCGCGTCGCAGGCCCGCGAGGCGCGCGCCGGGCTGGCGGCGCGGGCGGAGGCCGCGGCCGAACGGCTGGCCGAGGCCGAACAGAACGTGCGCGAGACGGCGCAGATGTCGCCCGA
>Ga0233425_10003126_pt1 | contig 30920 bp, 18 predicted proteins | sample Watercolumn_Towu_2_FD_181712 | JGI IMG/M metagenome (GOLD analysis project Ga0233425, IMG submission 181712) | Freshwater microbial communities from Lake Towuti, South Sulawesi, Indonesia - Watercolumn_Towuti2014_140_MG | ecosystem: Environmental > Aquatic > Freshwater > Lake | place...
CCAATGGATCAAGTATCTGGCATATTGACTACGCGCGGCGTACATTTGGAAGAGAATTCGGCGACATTAATCGCTCGTGATATATACAAGTACAGCGTTAGAATGGCGGAGGTCGCAAAGACAAGAGTAGTTTCCGCCGCGGACTGCCTCGATGGAAATATGACAGGGCGAACGGACACAAATATGCTGTCTCATTACCGCAACGCTTTGTGTGACGACAGTATTTATAATTTCATCTTCAATAACACATTTTTTGAAAAAGGCGTGGGGCAGAAGGAAATAGAAGATTTCCTTTTATATATTTTGTCGTTTAGTAGTTCGACTGGATTGGATAGTGAAATAGCGAAAGGCAACCTTTATCTAGAGAACGGACAGATCCATGTAGTAAAACGGAGGGAAAAAGTGCTGATATTACTACGGTCCAAAGAAAATACCAAAAAAGAACATACCGCAGTTACGGAGGCGGGCGTTGAGAGATGTCGAAAGATATTGCTTTTCTATAACGATATGGGATTGGATATTATTTCCGATTCTTTGTGGTTTGCTACAAATTTCTTTTCAAAAATGCCAGAATTTTTAAAGGGCTCGTCTCAAGCTTTGAGAATGCATGCAGAATTCGAATTTTTTAAACAAGCACTTGTATCTTATGATAGGTACTCACGGCATTTAATGGAGTTCGCAGACGATATTTGCATTAGTGAGGTTATTGATGATTGGCAGAACACATTCCGAGACTGTATAGATATGTATAAACGTTTTTTTCAAACGGCAGGCCCGCTGTTTCAGAGTCAAGAAGATAAAGATAGTCTACAAGAATACTTGAATTTTAGCGAGTATCTATTGGCAGTATTATTGGGTAATAAGATTGACGGGCAAGAACTCATAGATATTCCAAAAGATTTAGTGTACGGTACTACGATATCCGTTATGGGTAGGGTGAGATTGTGGCACAACAAAATTATCGTGCGTAATATTATTAGGCATTGTCCGAAGCGGCCTTCTGCCATTACAGCCTCCGAAGAAGGGGGCAACACCGTACTTCGCGTAAGTTATGAACGATCAGATGATGTAAGTAATTGGCTTTCTTCTTCAGAATCTACTTTCCTGCATTATTTTATGAATACAGTCGGCGGGACTGCCGTTATTGAGAACGGAGAAGATGGCTCCGACTTTAAAATTGTGTTAAGTTTTCCTCTCCCGTTAGAGCAACATGAAGAAATGACATTGCCAATCGGACGAAGTTTATAGGGAACAAACGCTTTACCCCCTGTTTTATAAACAATATCCCCCAACACCCTATTCTTTGAACTATATACAATTCCTTCGTGCTAAAATCATTAAAAGGATTGCCTTTCCTGCGAACCAATAAAACTCACCCGCGACCAGCAATTATCCCATTTTTTGCATTGGAAACGTTTCTGCGACGAGAAACACTCGCATGAAACCCTAAAGGGCGGCGAAAAGCCCGAAGTGCAGGCAAAAAATAGGATTACGGCGAAGTGCGCCGCAAACATAAGAAAATCTTTTCCCCAGTTCAATAAAACATTTAAAGGACGGGGTTGCAAAAAGCCTAGAGATTTCATTTGCCAACCCTTCGGGCGTATTTTCAAACGCAAAATCCGGGATTATACGCATACCTCTGAGGTTCTTTTTGGTGCAGTAGTAGACCCCGAAGAGCGCATCGCAGGTGTTTCTGGCGGGTGATGTGGCGTACTCCTATATGTTGTTACTAATTTACTCACTGTTTCCGTCAAATTCGCGATACTTTCCTCTAATTTTTTAAACTGGGCTGTATATTTGCTGTAATACGGCATTGACTTACATATATCAAAAAACGTGTTTAGGTTTTCAAGATACCTTCGCATTGATAAAATAGCTCTTCTTATATCTCCGCCTCTTGCGACTGTCTCTGCAACACTGTCGCTAAAATACCAAAAATAATATTCACCGTAATTGTCCTTTTGCCCGCCTAAAACAGTTGAAGTATATTGTTTTTCAAAATCTATCCTGTCTGTGTCATCAATTCCGCTTGCCATTATATCGATTTGTACCCTCATTGCGGTTATTGCCTGATGTGTTAGATAATAATATTTCCCCAACTGATTACCTGTAGGATTATCTTCTTTCGGGGTATTCTCTCCATGGTCAGTATCTTGATCGGCATTATTGTTCACCAAGCCTGAAAATATCTTTTCCATTGTCGAAAAACTAGGCAAAATAGGAGGCGCATAGGTTTCTCTTAAATAAAGATCTACTGCATTTGGATCATCGGTATCCACTCCAGCATTAGTAAGCGCCCTCCGCAGGCTTTCTTTTTCTCGTATTAAATCACCCGTAACTATGGCACGGTCTCTCCATTGTTCTACCATTTTTTCCCAATATTGCGTTTTTCTCCTTGCCTTTTCAACCTCGGCCCTTCGGGCTTGATCTATACCTGTCCTGTCACCGTAAATAAAAGGCCTCCATAAACCATCATCTTTCTTGCTGTCCCCGTTTTCTACTGAACTGTACCACAACATATCTACTTTACGATGAAGCAGTTGTTGTATTTTACGTGTAATGGATTTTTTAAATCTATTCCTTTCATTTAACCCATCCGGCCCGTCCAAGACAATTTCAGTCAGGAAAAAGATTTCTATTTCTACGTCGCTCTCAGGCCCGGCGTATCCTTTTGCAACGCTTCCGCCAAGAGCAATCGCTACATTTATTTTATGCCTAATGCCATATCTTTTTGCTTGCCTGTCAACAAATCGCTGTAGTTCTACACCTGCTTGTTTTACTTGTTTTCGCATTTCTATGCTTTCCCTTGTCAAAAATGGAGGATTAACCATGTGCCGAAGAGCCATGCCAAATTCATCATCTCTGTATATATGTGGATCATCAAAAACTTCAAGTACTTCTTTGTCAAATGTGGAAACAGAGGGCTTCTTTTCTGTATCTAAAACAGTAAGCTTACTTTTGACAAGGTTTGAAAATAATACTATTTCACTGCCGTTATCAAATTTTATTTTAATTCTTCTGCCAAATGGCTGTCCGATATCTTTGCCGATTGAAACAATCATTCCCTTTCTCTCTTGTCCTCTTTCTTTAAACAAGACTCTTTGCCCTTCGGAAAAAGTAATTCCTTCTATAGCCACACTATTTTTAGCATCAATAGGATTAACGCTGTTAGTTGCAGGTATTGTTTCTTTATCGTTTGTTTTTGTGTAGGACTTTGGCGCAAGACAAGAGTTATTTGTTTTCCCGGTTGCAAATGGATACACTGAGTATAAGACTAAACTATGTTTGCCAGAATGCTCCGCAAAAGTAATGCCTGATAAGAAAAGTAAATTCAAAAGCAAAGCAAATCCACGTGGAACTATCATACATATTCTCAAATGACTGTGTGCCAAATATTCCGACTCCGTATCTTACATCCGTGATGTTTACTAAATTGATAGCACATATAAAAGAAATGTCAATTGCTAAGCGGAATTTTGTTCTGCCAACATAAAAATGTCCTCTTTCTACCAAAGGGACGGAAAAGGGGACGTAGTAAAATAGACAAATTGATATCGTACTGGGGAGTGCGAGGGCTGGGTTTAAAAGGGGCGGAATTGGGAAGATATTTTGGTGTTACAAAACAGGCAATTGCCTATATGTCGAAACAGGGGAAAAAATATCTAGCCAAAATAATTATGTTTTGTCAATTTGACAACGTCTCCTATTACAACGTCCCCAAATTAGGTTACATGTTTCTCCCAATTCTCCTTAATCAATTGAATATCCGATTTGTTAGTTAAATATTTTTCGCTAAAGCCACAGTCGGCGCAGATAAATACGTCTAAGAAACGTTTTTTAAAAGCGGAAATATAAAGGGCATCGGCGCCGCCTTTAATTCCGGCGGGGCTACGCTTGTAAATATTCACCGATTTGCATTTTGGACATTTTCCAGTTTTTAGCACAAGGCAAATTTTGCAGATTTTTACGGTAAATGTAAAAAAATTCCCGGCAAAGACATTGCAGTGGTAAAACAAATAGTTTTTTGCTACTCCCCAATGGCAATAATCACTTCATTACTTATTACCTTCCCATTCCAGGCGTTTTTTGCCCTATTGACGCCGTAACCGTGTGCGGGCGGCGATTCAAGAATTAATGCGATTTTATAAGTACCCGGTCCTAAATCATAGCTCCAGCCTATGGATTGACTTACTCCCGAGGGTTGTGTGCATGCTAATGGTTCCTGCCGCGATACCGTTTTCCCAGGGAGAAGTACTTCTGGTATTTCGGGTATTCCGCATGGCAATTCGGGCCCCTTACCCGGGGCAATAGCGTTTCCTTCTAAATCCCGAACTATTAGCTTTCTATCCCACCAAAATGTTAGTGAGATCTCTTTCTCTCCCACATTCTCAAACACAGAATCCAGCAGGACCTCTTCGCCAACGTTAAATTTTTCTTTTGCGGATGTTAAAACAATCTTGAGCCCGTTTTGAATCTGCGCGCCGCTTGAAGCCGTCGCATCGTCCGATTTGGAAACTAATCCTAATAAGAGGCTATGAATTTTGTTCATTCTTTCGTCCTCCCACCCGATACCTGTAATTTCGGCCTTTTTTCTATAGCTGTTTTCTCCGATTGTATATTCTACCTCGAGGGTTCCTAAGAAACTGTTTGTGGAAGGGTTTCGGTTTGCCACATAATTGTCAGATAGGTTCATAGGATCAAGCGCGATGAATTTATGCCAAAACGCCTTGAATTCTTCAAAACTGATATCTCGACGCGCGCCTTTATTAAACTTTACACTCCCAATGTCTATGAAATATATTGCCGCATCTCCCCCTTTCTGCACAAGAGAAAGTGTATATTGAAGCGGCGCGATGCATCCCGTGTGTCCGTTAAAAATAATTTTAGATTCTTTGGGATATTCCGAGGGTTTCTCCGACCGCGCGAAACTGCCGCCGGAATATAAGAAGAAACAGTTTAAAAAACATATTAGAAAATAATACTTAGTAAATGTTTTCATATGCCTCCCTTATCTGTTTTTGCTTATTTATTGAGCCATGGGCTAAAATGATCGTATTCTTTTTGATTGCCTTTGAATCATAGGATAATAGATTAAGTAATTCCTTTTTTATAAAACTGCTCAAAATAAATCTCGCTATGATACAGAAAGGAGCAGTAGTTAACACAACGAAAGACAGAATGAATGCTAATCCTAATATGCGCAATAATTCGCGGATGAGAACGGCAATAGGATTTCTAAAAATCCATAGCCATTTCTTAGGTATATAGAAAAGATAAGGACATCTGAATTCATCCCTAATTTTGCATTAGCAAATAGTAATTGCAATTAATGTACTGATATAAGCCTGTTGTATATATAATGTTACACTGTATATTTTCTACTGCGTTGCAATAGATAACATACACAAAATACTGCAAAAACGAGATTACCCCACTCAATAAGAAACATGTTAATAATGGGGCCGCAAAAGCCTGCATGAAATCATTAAATCTCCTTGAGACCCAATGATTTCATCCTTCGAGCGGATTTTCTAACGCAAAATCCAGGTTCATGATAGTTTTATCATCCATCATTAGTATTGCAGATAAACCCATTTTTTGCAATGGAAACCTTATGACTTTTTAATATTTCGTATATTGAACTTCCGAAAATGTCATTTAATTTTTCTATATGCACCTGTAGGAATAGGCCTCATAAACATCAGTACAGCTACCATCAAGTGTTGTGTTTCTTTACAATGTATTTCATGATAAGGAAGAGCTCTGCACGCTCTTATTGCATATTCTTCAAATTCGTCCCTTTTTAATTCCATGCGTCAGTAGCTTTTTTGCCGCAGGATGAATAAAATCTTGATTTGCAGGAATGGGGTACTTTTAGAGTATGCCCGCAATGAGAGCACATAAAAAAGTGGTATCCGAGAAAAGATGTTTTACAAACTAAAAGTTTTAGTACATTTGAGATAATTGCTGGTTTTGTTAGATTGCGGTGTTTAAGAAGCAGTTTCCACTAGTTTCCGTTATCTAATAAAAATGTTTTTATGGAAATATTACCGCTTATGTATTCCATGACGGAAATACAGTAAACTATATAAGCGTGGAATTAAAGGGAAAGTTGCCCGCTTGCGGGCCTAATTTAAAAAACTTTTCCTTTGTCCGAGGAGGATGAAGGTTGATTGTTTTCGGCAAACGCCATGCCGATTAGGAAAAAAACTGCCGGTAATAAAATGAATAAAGTACGCACGGGAACCTTCTTTTGCACCCGGGGCATTAGTAGTAATAGTCAATGCGAAACTGCTATTTGTCCGACATTTTGTAGTTTATATATCCTCTTAGAATTGTAACATACCGCAGCAAATCCCGGAGTGACCTGATAGACCTTAGGACTTCGGGGATCTTTTTCCATAGGCTGTACCCTTGTCGGGCGCGCCATTTAAATATATATGTGCTGACTTCCTTAAGAGTTAGTTTGTCCGTGAAGATGGGTACATGTCCCTGCGCGGTCGGCAGGACAATGACCCTTTTATCCATTTTTACAGCCCAAGAAAAATCTTTTGGTATTATGCCTTTCTGTTTTGCTATTTCTTCAAGTTTTGTGCCGGGATAGACATGCAGTAGGCTTAGGCTGATGTTGCTTGGCTGCGGCCAATTTTTTATCATGTCCATTGTTTTCTCTATATCTTCTTTTGTTTCTTCCGGATGGCTGAAAATAAAAAAAGGATTTGATACAATCCCAACTTCCCGGCATATCTTTGCCGTGTCGTGGACCTGTTTTAAAGAAATCCTTTTCCCTATAACTTCATCCAGAATTCTTTGCGAACCGGATTCTACTCCAAAGCCTATACTGTAGCATCCGCTTTTTTTCATGAGAGTGAGGAGATCTTTGTCGACGGTATCAACACGTACCTCGCAGAACCAGCTGATGTTCCATTTTTTTTCAATCATGCGGTTGCAGAATTCCTGCACGCGCTTTTTATTCACGGTGAAAGTATCGTCAAATATCCACAAAGCCTCGATCTTGTATTTCTCGCGGAGAATTTCTATTTCTTTAATAATGTTGTCCACTGAACGCATACGGCAGGTTCTGCCCCAGACTTTTGTGGACGCGCAGAAGTTGCAGTTAAAAGGGCATCCTCTGCTTGTTATAATATTCGCGGAACGGATTTCACCTCTGCCGGGAACATCTAGTTTGAAATTGTATTTTTCCCACGGGACCAAATGCCATGCCGGAAAAGGAACTTTATCCAATTCCGGAATTAACGGACGATCAGGGTTGTGATGGACCTTGCCGTTTTTGTTGTATGAAATGCCTTTTATATTTTTGAGATCTTTTTTATGTACAATGGCTTCCGCAAGTTCTGTAATGGTTTCTTCGCCTTCTCCTCTGACGATAAAGTCCAGTTCCGGGATATGCGATAATGTGTCTTCAGTGGCGAGTGATACGTGAGGGCCACCGGCGCAGGTGACTATCCGCGGTATTTCTTTTTTTACTTTACGGATTAACTCAAATGCCTGAAACCGGTTTTCTGTGGTGAAAGAAGTTCCTATCATATCCGGTTTTGATTTTTTTAGGCGTGATACTAGATCCTTCATTGAAATGTTTTCTACATAGGCGTCAATAATTTCAACCTTATGTCCGGCCTTGTCCAGAGCGCTGGCTATGTAGCAAATACCCAAGGAGGGCATGAGTGAACCTTTTTTCCATCTCTCGGCATAATACCCGCCGGGGGGGATGATTAAAGAAATATTAAGTTTGTTCATGTTTAAATCCGTGTAATTCGTGGCTTGTTTTCGCGTGAAATCATTTTCTTATTTTTGCTTCTTTTAAGAATGTTCCTATATATTCAACAGGGACTCCGAAAATATTTTTTCTCCACACGCGGTCGCATTTAGCGCACGGTGAGTATTGATTGTATAGCCTTTTTGTGAAATTGGCACGCAAATCCTGCATTGCTTTCCCGTTCCATATTTCACTTATGGTTTGTTTTTTTGCGTCGCCTAGGTCTATGACTCCTATGTAGTCCTGAGAGCACGGGACTACTTTCCCGTCGTGAAAAATAGTCAGCCCGTACCACGGGAACGTGCACGCGATCGGGTTTTTCGGCCTTTCCTGTCCCTTGGTACTGATACCGCCGCCCCAGTTGTGCGGCGTTCGTATGGATACTTTATTTAATGGTAAATCTTTGAAATTGCTTAGGAATTTTGTTTTCTCTTCGTGAAGTTTTTTGATCCCGTGGTCTATTATCTGGAGTACTACGAATGTGTCGGAGTTAAGTGATTTTTTAATTTTTAAAAAATTAGTTATGTTTCTTAGCGTAATTTCAAAATTCCCGTTTACCCTGTTTTTTTCATAGGTCTCTTTGTCAAATCCGTCAAAAGAAAACGAAATGTAGTTAAGACCATTTCTTATAAGTGATTCCGCTAGGGTTTCTGTAAGCATAGTCGCATTGGAGTGCATTCTGGTGTTTAGGCCCTTGCCTCTGCAATAGGTGACCATATCGGTGATTTGAGGGTGTAGGAGCGGTTCTCCACGGTGGAAGAGATTGATATCGCAGATTTCTCCTGCTAATTGGTCTATAATTTTGTGAAATAACTGCCACTGGATTATTCCTTTTGTTTTTTCAGGCATATCCTTATTAATGCAGACAGGGCAGGCGAGGTTACATTTGTCCGTCGGTTCCAGCCATATACGAAGCGGCGTATAATCGCAGACAGTTTTACCAGATTTGTAATACCTGTATATCTTTGAGAGTTTATGTAAATGTTTGATTTCTTTAATCATAGATTTTCCTTTTTTAAAATCAGCGGTTATTGTAGAATATAGTCCTATTCTTGACAAGGAAATTGCGTGTTGGTGGCTCTTTCCTTCTGTAGTCTTTTCGTTCTTCCGTTATTAAAGGAGGTATCGTATGGATATGTTGGCGAGATTATTGGGTGTTTTTTCAATAGTACCGGCAACGGTATTGTTGACGGCCGCTTTTCTGGTATTTTGGGCTGTAAGAAAAGTTGATGTAGAAGGTCTTAAATCTTTTGGAAGAATAATTGGTTTATTATTTTGTGCTTCGGCATGTTTAGTCTACTCTGTTGGAGTATTCGCTGTTATTACAGGTAAGCACCCTATGCTTGAAATGGAAAGATGTATGATGCCTCAAGGGCAGATGCAAGGTGGGTCTCTCGGGATGGCGGGACAACCCTCTATGAAACCAATGAAAAATAGAGGCATGCAGAAAAAAATGCCCGCAAGGCCAATGCCACAGCCACAGATGATGAAACAGCCGATGGCACAATCCTTAAAACAACCTGTAAAAGAGCCTGTGCTTCCTAGTGTTCCTCAAAAACCGATTGTGTCAGAAACTAAACCGGCAGAAAGCAAATAACTTTTAGATGTCAAAAAAGAAGCCCCTTCCTACAAAGAAGGGGCTTCTTTTTGCGAGATGTGTTATAATAACAAGTTATGACTGAACCGCGAGATATCAACCGTTTTATTACGGAAAAACTTGAGATGAAGCTTGCCTATCTTGAGCTTCTGGGTGTTTCAGTTGAAGAGTTCTTAAAGAGCCTTAAGCTTGATCTTTCAAAAGCTGTACCCGGGATGGGTAAATTATGTTGTCCCAAGTGCGGCCTGATTCCAAAAGACGGGGCGCTTGTTGTTGTGCATAAAGATTTTACGTTGGATAGCCCGTTGCTTAGAAAGGTGCGTGCTAGGGACGGGGACAGTATAGTTGCGATGACCACGGATTATTATGTCTGTGAATGCGGATGCGTATACAAATTTTTTACTGGGCATAGAAAAGTTGACGGCGTTAAAAAATGAAAAAAAATATATATTACATTGCGGATAAGAAAGATATATACTGCAAAATGACTATTGACGCCCTCGTCGACGAATTGAGGGAGCTGTATCCGAATTTTACTTTTTCATCGTTAGCCGCTGTGAAAGACGTTATAAAAGCGGATTTAATCTTAATCTGTGATGGTAGTATTTCTAAAAAGATATTGTGGACTATAAATGTCTTGAAAAAAAAGTTCATTCTTTACTGTTTGAGGGGTGACGGCGATCAATATAAACAGCTGGTGAAAAGGGCCGCTCTGGTAGTGAGTGAAAGGAAAAGCGATTTTGGCGAATATTATCCCAGCCCTATTTTATTAAGCGATACGGCTACTTCAAGACAGGTAGATAGAATTTGGCGTAAGGAGAAGATGTTGAGTAAGCGCGGGTCAATAGGGGTATTAGGCCTTAGTCAAATGTCTTCGCGTAAGCAAAAATTGCTGGAAGCGTTGGATCTTCTTATAGAAGATCTTGATTTGAATATGATATTTATTCCGCTCTCCGTGGAGAAAACTGATAAAGATGTAGCTTTGTCGATAAAATACAGCGCCAATGTAAGAAATGTCAGGGCCGAAGAATACAGCTCCAAGGAATTGCTTGGTGCTATGGGAAAGGTTGATCTTTTTATCGTGAAAGACGAACGCGGCGCAATGTGCGCGATGGCCGTTAATAAGCCCTTTGTGTGTGTTGCTGAGGACGGAGCGGTTGAGAAATGTTTTAATGATTTTGCGGGAGAGGAAATATTGTTCGATATTGATAAAATTTCAGGTGAAGAGTTGTATACAAAAATAAAAATCGCGTGGGTGCACAAAGAAGCCATCGCGGTAGAAATGCTGAAAAAAAATCAGGAGCTGAAAAAGCTTGCCGTTAGCGGAATAAAAAAGCTAAACGAGGCAGCGGGACTGTGACAAAAGGACGGTCAAAGTGAATCTATCAATCGTAATACCTGTTTATAATGAAGAAGAGAGTATCAGAATTTTATGCAATCAGTTAAAGTCGGTGCTGGATAATTTGGAGGAAAGCGCCGAGATTGTTATTGTTGACGATGGCAGTACGGATAATACCTACACGATTTTAAAGGACATAAAAAAGAGCGTGTCGGAACTTAAAATTATTCGTTTACGGTCAAATTTCGGACAGACTGCCGCCCTTAGCGCTGGGTTTAATAACGCGGCGGGAGATATTGTTATTACAATGGATGCCGACCTGCAGAACGATCCGCATGATATTCCCAAATTATTAAAAAAAATGGAAGAAGGTTATGACGTTGTTAGCGGATGGCGTAAGGATAGGAAGGATCCGTGGCTTTCAAGGAAACTTCCGTCTTTTACCGCTAATAAAATAATTTCATGGTTTACGGGAGTACGTCTTCACGACTACGGATGCACATTAAAGGCCTACAGAAAAGAGGTATTAAAAGATTTTGAACTTTACGGCCAAATGCACCGCTTTATACCTGCTCTTGCGAAATGGGTTGGGGCGAAGGTAGGAGAAGTCGCGGTGAATCATTATCCTCGAAAGTTTGGAAAATCTAAATATGGTATTGGCCGCACGGTAAGAGTGATTTTGGATTTAATTACGGTGAAATTTTTGCTTAGTTATTCCTCAAGTCCTATTCAGATTTTCGGATTGATTGGGCTTTTATCCGGAGGTATAGGTTTTGCGTGGACGGTTCTTCTAGTTATTGAGAGGATGTTTTTTAATATGCCGCTCGGCGGCCGGCCGGCATTGCTTTTGGCGGTCCTCTTAATGTTCGTTGGAGTGCAGTTGGTGAGTATTGGTCTCCTTGGGGAACTTTTGATTCGTATTTATCACGAGTCACAGAAAAAACCTATTTATACCGTAAAAGAGATCTTATGAGAATGTGCAACTTTGTAAATAAGGCACTGGCATTTTTGTTGGGTGTACTTTTGCTTAATTTGGCGCGCGAGTACGCGATTGAAGCATATCCAAACACGGAAATTTTGCCCGAGAATTATTACGGAACGAAGGATTTTATAAAATACGAGTCGCAGAAAAAAGACTGGAATTATTATGGCGGTGTGTTCGGAAGTTTTTCCATGCCGTCTGATTTTAGTGAAATATCGCTGGATAAAGAGGCAGAACGGCTTTTGCAATTAAAGGGTACTGTGGTGGGAAACGCGTTAAATAGTTTTGCGATTATTGAGGATATCGAAACTAGGACGCAGGATTTATACAAATTAAACGAAACCGTAGGGGATATAAAAGTTGTCGCGGTAGGAAGGGATAATGTGTCGGTGGAGTATAAGGGGCAGAAAATGGAACTGCGCATGATTGGGGATGAGGATATTGCTGCGGCGCGTGATATCGAAGAAAAACCAGACGAGGTTAGTTCCACGCAGGAAAGTATTGATTTTTCCCGGCTATTGACTCAAATGCGGATAAGACCGTATTTTCAGGGTGGTGTTTGTGCTGGTTATGAATTGATAAGTTTGGAAAAGGACCTAATTGATAAGACTGGGCTTAAGGTGGGAGATATCATTGAGAGTATAAATTCCGCGGTTCTAGATGATCCGCTGAAATCAATGCAGGTAATTTACGGAGTAAAAAAAGGCGATAAGGTCGTATTGGAGGTTAGAAGAAATAGCGAGACAATTAATGTGGAATTTGTGGTGTAAAAGTTTAAAAGGTCGAAAAGTTAAAAAGAGATAAGAAAATGATAAACTTGAGAATGGTAAGCTTAGTATTATTGGTGATTTGTGCTCTTGGCGGAATTTCGTATTGTGAAGAAGCAGGGCTTATCTCTATGGATTTTGACAATGTGGACATTAGGGTTGTCATTAAATTTATGAGTGAGCTTACCGGGAAGAATTTTATTATCGATAGTTCTGTGCAGGCGAAGACCACTGTAATAAGCCCTACAAAAGTTACCGTTGAGGAGGCGTACAAAGTATTGGAGTCTATACTGATTGTTAACGGTTATACTACGGTGCCGTCCGGCTCGGTTGTAAAAGTAATTCCGCTTTCCGAGGCAAAACAGCGCGATATAGAGACTTATGTTGGTAAGGAGATGGACGGGGATTCCACAAAAGATAGGGTCGTTACACAGTTGGTACCGCTCGAATACGCGGATGCCGGAAAAATAAAAGCAGTTCTAAACCCGTACATATCCTCGACAGGATATATTGACAGTTATTTGCCTTCAAATACTCTTATAATTACCGACGTAAGTTCAAATCTGTCCAAGGCTCTTGAGATTGTAAGAGGGTTGGATAAACCGGCTTCTCCTCAAGCGGACAGTGTGCACGTTTATCACGCGCAGAATACGGACAGCGCAGGCCTAGCGCAGATTTTGACAAAAGTTTATTTAGAAAAACAGCAGTCTAAGGAAGGTAATGCGGTCCAGCCGCCGACCATAGTGGCGGATACAAGTTCTAATTCTCTTGTCATAGTGGCCAGTCCGCAGGAGTACGCTTTTTTAGAGCAGGTTGTAAAAAAATTAGACTCAAAAAAACCGCAGGTGTGGGTCGAGGCCGTGATAGCTGAAGTCAGTATGGAGAAGACGCTGGAGTTGGGGCTGGAACTTGCCGCGGCCGGAGGGATAATTTATGGATCTAGTAGCGGTTTTGCCGGAGCGGAGACTAAAGGTGTTGTCAGGAATATTCTTACGGGCGGAGGTTTTCAGGATACGAACGCCCTTGGAGTAGTTGAAGGCACGACATTAATAAACGATCCATCCAAAGTGACGGCGGGTGTCACAATGCCGAATTTGGGGCTTCTTATTACAGCGTCAAGTAACAACGATGATATAAATGTTTTATCCGCTCCTCAGTTGTTGGCAACCGACAACGAAGAGGCGCACATTATGGTCGGAAAACAACTCGCCTTTATAAAAAATACGCAGGTAACGGCCGAAGGCGGTACGGTTCGGACATTCGAGTATAGGGATGTGGGACTACTGCTTAAGATAGTTCCTCATATCTCAGAAGACGATTTTGTGAGGATGGATATAACTCAACAGGTCGAGGATGTCATCGGGCAAACATTTGAAGGCGCTGTAGAGACTTCAAAAAGAGAGGCGAATACCGTGGTGACAGTTAGGGATAATACTATGGTGGTTATTGGCGGGCTTTTGACCGATAAAAAGAAGAATACTGTTGAAAAAGTGCCGTTACTCGGGGACATCCCCGTTCTGAATTTGTTGTTTAGCAGAAAGAAAACAAGTAATGAAAAAGCGAATTTGTTTATATTCATTACTCCGCATATAGTAAGGGACAGCGGCACGATCGAAAATGTTACAGCCGAAAAAAGAGATGAGTGTCCGGTTGTTTTTTTGAAAGAAAAGAATATTGAAAAGGGCAAAGCCAAATCAGGAGGAGTTAAGTGAAATTATCAGTTATAATGCCGGCATATAATGAAGCCGCGACTATTAAAAAAGCGATTGAAAAAGTTTTGGCCGTGGAAATTCCGGCAGAAAAAGAGTTTATAATTGTTGATGATGGATCAACTGATGGAACGAGAGAAATTTTAAAACAAGTGTCTGACTCCAGAATAAAATTATTGTTTCATGAAAAAAATCAGGGAAAAGGCGCGGCATTGCACACGGGTTTTAAAAATGTTACCGGTGACATTGTTATTATTCAAGACGCCGACCTTGAGTATGACCCAAGCGACTATATTCATCTGATAAATCCTATTCTTTGCGGCCATGCTGATGTAGTGTATGGTTCGAGGTTTTTAAGCGGCCCGCATAGGGTGCTTCTGTTTTGGCACTATGTAGGAAATAAACTTATTACGTTAGCCGCTAACATGTTATATAACGTTAATTTTACCGACATAGAAACGGGTTACAAGGCGTTTAGATCAAAAATATTAAAAGAGATAACTTTTTCGTCGAATTGTTTTGGCTTTGAAGCCGAGTTTACGGCGAAGGTGGCAAAAAAGCAATATCATCTTTATGAAGTGCCTATCCAATATATGGGCCGTGGTTATGACGAGGGTAAGAAAATAACATGGCGCGACGGTGTAACGGCGCTTAGGATTTTACTGAAATTCAAGGTATGCAAATAATAATTCTTTTTCTTTCAATCCTTTTTTTGAGTGGTTGTGAAAAAAAGGATATTGCCCCTCATGTCTACCAACAATCTGTCATGAACACTATGGCGGAAATCTCTCTCTGGGATGATGGAGAAGAACCGGCGCGGACTGGTTTTAGGGAAATGGAAAGGTTGGAAGAGCTTTTCAGTAGATTCAAAGCTGGTAGTGATATTAGCAGAATAAATAAATCGCTTTCCGCTAAAGTAAGTAAAGAGTGCGTGTACTTAGTTAAAAAGTCTATGTATTACGCTAAGCTTACAGGCGGTGCTTTTGATGTGACAAAAAAGGGCGCGGCAGTAGTTGTTGATGGAAATACTATTTCAATAGGTAAAGAGACCGAACTGGATTTGGGCGGGATAGCGAAAGGGTATGCAGTCGATAGAGTAGTCGGCATTTTGAAACGTAAAAAAGTAGACAGAGCTATGGTCAATCTCGGCGGGAATTTTTATCTAATCGGTTATCCGCCAGGGAAAAGATACTGGGTCGTGGGAATTAAAAATCCGTTGAATCCTGAAAAATTGATTGGTAGGTTGAGGCTCGAAACTGAATGTGGAGTAGCGACGTCTGGTAATTATGAACGGCCCGGGCACATTATGAATCCAAAAACAGGAAAGAGCGCGGATTCGGTATTAAGTGTCACTATTGTAGCGCCGACGGCCTTAGAGGCGGATGCCTTAAGTACTGGTGTTTTTGTTTTGGGAAGAGAGATGGGCGCGGAACTTGTGGAAAAACTGCCGGGAGTAGAAGGCGTAATCATTGACAATAATGCGGTATGGGTCTCTTCGGGATTGAAGGATAAATTTGTTAAATGAAAATATGTATAGACGTGCAATCTGTTATTTCAAAACCTACGGGAGTAGGAAGATATACCATAGAACTCGTTAAGGCATTGGCTGAATTAAAGAATAGAGAAGATATCGTTCTGTCATATTTTAACTTTCTTGGGAATTATAATGGAGTAAAATATTTTCCAAATAGAGAGATAAAAATAATCCCCGGCAGGGTATATTCATATTTGTGGAAAAAAATCGGTTTTCCTCCTTTTAATTGGCTTGCCGGAAAATATGATGTATATCACTTTCCTAATTTTTGTCTTCCGCCGATGGGGCAGGGATTGGATAAGCACTGTGTTGTTACCGTTCATGATACCGCTTTTATGCGGTACCCTGAATATATCGAGCCGAAGAATTTGAAATTTTTACAACAGGAGCTGCCGAAGAGTTTAAATAGGGCCGGTAAAATTATTGCCGTGAGTCATTTTGTGAAAAAAGAAATAGAGGAGTTGTTCAATATCGCGCCCGAGAAAATAGAAGTTATTTATGAGGGAATAGATGGTTCTTTTAAAAGATGCGAGAAAAGAAATTTGGATCTTCCTGAATCATATATTTTATATGTCGGTACACTAGAGCCGAGAAAAAATATTGAAGGGCTATTGAAGGCGTTTAAAGAGGCGCGGCTTAAAGGTTTTAAACTGGTTATAGTCGGTGGTAAAGGATGGTTTTACGAGGGTATTTTTGAATTAGTTGAACAATTAGGTTTAAAAAATGAAGTGATTTTCCCGGGCTATGTGCCTGACGGTGACCTGCCGGAAGTATATAGCAGGGCGAAGGCGTTTGTGTTTCCGTCGTTTTATGAGGGGTTTGGGTTGCCGCCGTTAGAGGCTATGGCGTGTGGCGTGCCAGTGGTTAGTACCAAATTTGAAGTTCTGGGAGAAGCAGCAAGATTTGTTAATCCAGAGAATATTGACAGCATCGCGGATGGAATAAATGATGTGTTGGTAAACAGCACATTTTATTCGCAAAAAGGTTTAGAGCAGGCAAAAAAGTACACATGGAAAAAGACAGCGGAAGAAACAATGAAATTATATAAAAAGACATGAGAATAGCTATTGATTGCAGATGGATTTTCGCTCGACGTTCCGGAATCGGAGTGTACACAGATACTCTTTCGAGGGGGCTTTCATCTAAGGACAGGCATAATACCTACTTGTTGATAAAAGAGCCGTTAGCGTCCTACGGGCTTTTTTCTTTAAAAAATCAGATTAAGTTGCCGCGCTTATTAAGGAGATTGGAAGTAAACATTTATCATTCTACGAATTTCATGATTCCGCTCTTTATGAGAAAGAGCATAAAGGTTGTAATTACTATACATGATCTAATCCCCTGGAAATTTCCGCAATATACGCCGAAGGCGAAAAAGACAAAGTTTAAATGGCTGTTTAAAATCATTATGAAATTTGCCGTGAGACGTGCCGATAAAATAATCGCCGTGTCGGAAAATACAGCTAAAGATATACGGGAATGTCTTAATGTGCCTGACGAAAAAATACATGTTGTGTATAACGGAATAGAGCCGGAATATTTTGTCGGCGGGGCAGAAGAGGAAAAAGAGGACTTTATTCTTTTCATAGGCAGGGCTGATCCCTACAAAAATTTGGCCGGACTTGTAAAGGCATATTCGATATTGGTAAGAAAACACAATATTTCCACCAATATTTTGGTCGTCGGCGAGGACGATCCGCGATATCCAGAAGTTAAAAATCTGGTCAAATCTTTAGGGCTGGAGAAGAGGATCATTTTCAAAGGATATTCCGAGACTGCGGAGATTGCGGAATTGTATAAAAAGGCGAAGATTTTTGTTATGCCGTCCATTTACGAAGGTTTTGGACTGCCTGTTATAGAAGCGATGGCCCTTGGGGCTCCCGTTGTGATTTCGAACACTCCGGCGCTTGTGGAAATATCGGGAGGCTGCGCGTTAGCGGTGGACCCAAATAATTATGAAGAAATGGCGGAAGCGTTATATAAAATAATTTCAGACTCTAAAACGGCGAAAGAATTAGTAAAAAAAGGCAGGGAACATGCCAAACAGTTTACTATGGAAAGAATGGCGGGGGAAACTTTAAAAGTTTATGAAAGTTGCTTTGGTGCATGATTGGCTTAACGGAATGCGCGGCGGTGAAAAAATATTGGAAGTGCTGGCGGAAATATTTCCTAGCGCGGACGTGTATACACTGTTGTATCAGCCGGAGAAGATATGCGGGGCTATTAACAGGTTAAACGTACATACTTCATTTGTGCAGAAACTTCCTTTTGTAAGGAAGTATTACAGGTACTATCTGCCTATTTTCCCGAAAGCGATAGAAAGTTTTAAGCTAGAAGGTTATGATCTGGTTATTAGCACCAGTCATTGTGTTGCCAAGGGCATTGTCGCGCCAAAGAACGCCTGTAACATTTGCTACTGTCTGACTCCGATAAGATATGTGTGGGATTTTGGTAGAGATTATTTCGGTTTTAAAAGATTTTTGTTAATGCCTTTTTTAAATCGTATAAAAACGTGGGACCAAAAGACCAGTTCTCGTCCGCAATATTACATAAGTATATCACAAACTGTTGCGAATAGAGTTAAACGATATTATAATAAGGAATCAGCCATTGTTTATCCTCCGGTTGACGCGGATTTTTTCATGCCGCAGGACAAAGATGGAGATTTTTATTTGGTTGTTTCGGCGCTTGTTCCATATAAAAGGATTGATTTGGCGGTAGAGGCATTTAATGAACTGGGGCTACCTCTAAAAATAATTGGGACAGGTACGGACTTTAAGCATCTTCAGAAAAAGGCGAGGCCTAATATTCAGTTTTTAGGGTGGCAATCAGATGAGGCAGTGAGGGATTATTACGCTAGGTGTAAGGCGCTTATTTTTCCGGGAATTGAGGATTTTGGAATAACGGTTTTAGAGGCTCAGGCGTGTGGTAGGCCGGTTATAGCGTTCAGCGCTGGCGGCGCGCTTGAGACGGTTGATGAAAAAATTCCTACGGGAGTATTTTTCAATGAGCAAACCGCGGAATCTCTCGTAAATACGATAAAGGAATTTGAAAAGAAAAAACATTTGTTTAATAAACAAAAAACAAGAGAACACATTTTGCAATTCGATAGAAAATTGTTTAAGCAGAGGTTAAAAGATGAAATACAAGGGTTATTTAATTTACACAACAATAGCAAGAATAGCAAGTGATGCGATAGTTTTGTACCTGTGCTTTCTAATGTCATTTTGGCTAAGGTTTTACTCCGGCGTTGCTAGTGCTCCGCTTGGAATTCCGGCGATAGGAAACTATGTCGAGGCATTCTTTATAGCGGCACTGCTTTTACTTTTTGTTTTTAAGTCCTACGGATTGTATAACGAGAAAAAGCTGCACAGATTCTCTAATGAGTTTTTTCTTATCATTAAAGCGATGACGCTTGGGATTATTGTCCTAATGGCATTAACGTTTTTTCACAGAGGATACTCATACTCGCGTGCCGTTGTTGGTATCTCGTGGCTGGTCGGCATTGCGGGGCTGACTATTTCAAGATATATGGTAGGAGGTTTTGAACAGTGGATGTGTCGTTTTAGGCATGAGCAAAAACGGGTATTAATCTTAGGTACTGGTGATACAGCTGTGAATTTACTGCATAATTTGAGGATGAGCCCGAGATGGGGATATGATGTAATAGGTTTTTTAAGTAAAACAGAAACTTCGCAGAAGGATATAGAAGGGATTCCAATATTTGGCGATTTGTCGCGTTTAAGCGAGGTGCTGGAAAAGAAGAATCCCGACGAAGTGGTTTTGGCTATCTCGGGACTTTCGCACGACGTGATGGTGAAATTAATAGCGGAATGCGAACAAAGGATAGTACTTTTTAAACTTGTTCCGGATTTGTTTGAGATTATTACAAGTAAGGTAGATGTTTTTGATATAGACGGGATTCCTCTTCTCGGCATAAAAGACCTCCCTCTAGAATACGCGTGGAATCGGTTTGTTAAGCGGATTTTTGACATTGCCGGGGTAGCGGCCGGATTTATCCTAAGCTCGCCGCTTTTTATCATATTGCCGGTATGGATTAAATTTACCTCAGACGGCCCTGTTTTTTATAGACAGGCGAGATGCGGCGAAGACGGGAAAACTTTTATCTTATACAAATTTCGTACTATGTATAAGGACGCCGAAAAACATTCAGGCCCTGTGTGGGCTAAAGAAGAGGATCCAAGGTGCACAGGCATAGGTAAATGGCTTCGAAAGCTTTATCTGGACGAATTGCCGCAATTAATTAATGTTCTAAGAGGTGATATGAGTTTGGTCGGTCCGCGCCCGGAAAGACCGAATTTCGTAGAGCAGTTTAAAGATGATATCCCGCGTTACATGTCTAGGCACTTCGTGAAAAGCGGTATGACCGGTTGGGCTCAGGTGAACGGCCTCCGTGGGAATACGCCTTTGAAAGACCGAATAAAATACGACATGTACTACATAGAAAACTGGTCTATATGGTTTGATATTAAAATTATCTTTATGACCATTTTTATGAAGAAAACCCTGCCGGAGAAATAGTATATCCCAAAAAAACTTTTGGACAAGTCTATGAGTACAGCTGAAGCTGTTTTTTCTTCACATTGGGGTCGGTTAGATATTCATCAAATGTTGTGTGCCTTTGATCAATAAATCCTTTGGGTGTGATTTCAATAACACGGGTTGCCACAGTTTGTAGCAGTTCATGGTCATGTGACGAAAAAAGAATAGTGCCTTTAAATTTCTGCATGCCCGTGTTTAGTGCTGTTATGGACTCAAGATCTAAATGGTTTGTAGGCTCATCAAAAATCAGTACGTTTGCCTGTTGGAGCATCATTCGGGCCAGCATACACCGTACTCTTTCTCCTCCGGACAAAACCCTTACGGGTTTCAAGGATTCCTCACCTGAAAAAAGCATGCGCCCTAAAAATCCGCGCACAAAATTCTCATCGGTGTTGGTTGTGTATTGGCGGAGCCAGTCAATTAAATTAAGCTCGGTGTTAAAATATCCAGCGTTATCCTTAGGATAGTACGCTCGGCTGGTGGAACATCCCCATTTAAAACTGCCGCTATCTGCTTTGACTTCTTCCATCAGTATCTGAAATAAAACAGTCTTTACTAAATCGTTTGATCCTAGAAAGGCTACTTTGTCGCCCCTTTCGATCACGGCATGAAAATTATTAAACATGGCATTCCCGTCCAGGGATTTGCCCAAAGAATCAATATTTAATATGTCGTTTCCAGCTTCGCGCTCTTGTTCGAAGCCGGCATAAGGGTACTTACGAGACGAAGGCCTGATTTCGTCAATATTGAGTTTCTCAAGTATTTTCTTTCGGCTAGTTGCTTGCCGTGATTTGGACGCGTTGGCGCTAAAGCGCGCTATGAATTCCTGTAGTTCTTTGCGTTTTTCTTCTATTCTTCTATTTGCCTCACTTCGTTGTTTTAACGCGAGCTGGCTTGACTCAAGCCAATAGGTAAAGTTTCCCGGGTAGAGTTGGATTTTTCCGTAATCAATATCCGCGATATGTGTGCACACTTTGTCTAAAAAATGGCGGTCATGCGAAACCACGATGGCCAAATTTTCGAACTCGCATAAAAATTCTTCCAGCCACATGCATGTCTCAATGTCCAAATGGTTTGTGGGTTCATCCAATAAAAGAATATCGGGCTTTCCGAATAATGCCTGCGCCAAAAGAACGCGGACCTTTTGACCCGCCTCGATCATTTTCATTTTTTGTCTGCATAATTCTTCCGGGATGCCCAGACAACTTAATAATTTTGCGGCATCCGACTCCGCGTTCCATCCGTCCATCTGGGCGAAATCATGGTCAAGATCGGCGATAAGCATGCCGTCGGCTTCGGAAAAATCGGGTTTAGCGTAAAGTTCGTTTTTTTTTGCGATAATGTCGTAAAGGCGCCTGTTGCCCATAATGACCGTGTCTAGGACGGAATATTCATTAAACACAAAATGATCCTGCTTTAAGACAGAAACGCGCTTTCCCGGGGCGACTATGACCTCTCCGGAAGTCGGCTCAATTTCCCCAGAGAGAATTTTTAGAAAAGTTGATTTTCCGGAGCCGTTGGCGCCTATAAGTCCGTAACAGTTTCCGGACGAAAAAGCGATATCAACCTTAGAAAATAATTTTCGAGAACCATATTGTACAGAAACATTGTTTACCGATAGCACAGTACACTCCTTAGCCCTAAACCAAGGCTTTGTTAGGCCGATAGAGTATATAAGTTTGTGCTAAAAGTCAATGGATTCATTTTTTGTGCTAATTTTTTGTCTTTACATTTTTTGTCCCCCCCCTTGACATGTATGGATCTCCATGGCATGCATGAGTAAAAGCAAATTCGCAGTTAACAATTTACTTTTTCAATATGCCAAAGTGTGTAGTCAGATTTATATCAATGTTAATCACTTTAACCTTTGTGTCCCAAAATATGGTTTGGGCAGAGGGGAGACCTTCGTCCTGTCTAATGTTTGCCAGTAATGTGAATGGAATAAGTCAAAGGCTTGACGAAGCGGTAAAAAAGGAACAGGTGTTTTCTTCTAAGGATGTTAATAGTGCCCTTAGTGCCGCCTTCAAAGAAGTTAGTCCCGAAAGACAAAAGAGGGATGATGTCGAAGATCAAAAATCAGGCCTTGAGATTCTACAAAGACTGCAAATGTTTTTTTCTCCGGAAAGGGCTGGGCAGATTTTGGAATTAAGAAACGGAGAAACGCCTGAAGTGCCGCTAACGGATTATGTCAAAGAAGAAAAATTCAGCACAAATATGGGGCAACGTGACCAGGTCCAGGACGAATTAGTATCTAACGCGATAGATGCCGTTGTAAGATCTGTATACGGCGTAAAGGCGGCTGTTTTAGGCAGGCATGGAATTGCTGTTCTGCAGGTATTCGGAGAACTGATTGGGAAAGAAGAGATGATTGTATTGGAGAGCAGAAAACGGGGCGATGAAAAAATATCCACGTTTATTTTTTATATGAATGAAGACGGTAAGATTGTGGTTAAGAGTAAACGCGATCCGGCTGAAGATTATAGCGGTGTTTTCCCAGCCGGCACATCGTTTACGATAGTGAAACACCAAAATAAAAAGACCAGAGCCGGGAGGCGCGAGAGAATTGGAAAGAATTTCCAGGCGTGCCGAAGCGCGGAGATTATGATAAGTGAAAAAGAATTTTCGGATGATGAAAAAGAATGGAAAAGAGTAAATGATTTACCGAATTATGCGAATATAGGCGGCGAAGAATTTACCTTAGACGGTAACGTACAGGGCAGTGTGTCCGTTATGATAAATTCGGAGGGGTATCAAGTGAGGGACACAGGCATAGGAATGTCGTACGAAGAAATAGAGAAATATGTGCTGTTGCCTCACAGCAGAATGACGGGTGGGGATACGGAGGCGGAAAAAGGATTACTATTGGAGGCGGAACCTGTAATTCGTTCGGAAATGTATTCTAGTGATATTGCTAACAGCGGTAGGATTTATTTGACGGTAGCCGGGAGGTGTGTAGGTGAACCGGTAGAGGTAAAGAGCGCTCAGATACCCAAAGAGACATATTTTGACTTCCCCGCAGGAGTCAAAGTTCCGCCGGAGTGGGATAGGATAATTTTGGATCCAAACGCGCCGGTTGTGATAAGTGTTTTAAGAAAATTAGCCGAAGAAATCACAGATACTTCAAAAGATGTGCGAGAACGATACGCGAAGCTTCAGGCATTGGCCGTGCTTACTGATAGTTTATCCGCGAAAGAAAATGGAATGGTTGTTTTGGAACAATTCATCGGGTTAAAGAATTTTATCCGAGATAGGATAAAAGCCCTGTTGTTTTTCGAGAGAGGGAAAGTCCCGGCGGGAGGCAAGCAATTGCTTGTATTGCCGAATCTGCCCGGATTTGAAGATATAAATTATAAGAAAGGGCCTGTCATATATCTGCCGCCGGAGTATTATGATTTCAGTAGTGAGGATTTGTCTCAGCTAGAGAAGGCGAATCAGCAGGACTTTGGAGATTTAGCAGTAAACAAAAAATTAGTTGTCTTTTTGGCTGACTTTAGCGAATCTTCGGACACATTTTACTTAAAAGGAGGGGGTAAAGAATTGCCGTTTGTTGTGGTGGATAAAAAAACTTGGACGTGCGAAGATAATAGTGGTTTTGTGAAAGCAATTTTGGAAAAGGAATTTCCTCCTGCTTTTGAATCAGAGGCAAAAAGCAAAGGGCCTGAAAATCCAGTAGGTATTGATAAAGATCAGAAAGGAGTTAGTTTTCTTAGCGCATTAGCTATTTGTTTGGGAGGAATAGTTTGTTGGATGTTTTTAGCGGCCGTTCTTTTCATCGGGGCGTCTAATTATTTTGGGACTAAAACAATGCAAGGCATTCAGCGGGATGGTTTTGATTTTCCGGTGGCCGCTAACGGGACAGCAACCATGTTTGATAGAATTACGGAATATTTTGACGGCCTGCATTTTGGTAAACCTATGTTGGTTGTAGAGGATAGTGTCGAGGGAAAGGGTATTAATACGAAACTTGTTGGGGGTTTTTATTATATTACATCGGACGGAAGTTTTCAACAGGATGACGAAATAAGGATAGTGCCTAGTGGTAAAAAATATGGCGAAATGGAAGTGACAATGAATATTGATGTAAATTCCGGCCATATTGTAAGGATCCTTATCCCTGAAGACGGTGTATTGGATGGCGGATCTTTAGAGATATCTGACGCTGTACGTGGCGAAACGATAGACGGGTTTGAAGTGCAAAACAATCAGTATCTTGTTGTTCCTAAAACCGTCGAAGGCAGGGTTAGCGTGTCATACCATGCGGACCGCTACAGCGGTAGATCCATTGGTAATGGTAAAAAAATGCAATTATCTCCCGAAGAAAAAGAAGACGCGCTTTCGTTTTACGGGCCTATGTTACTGAAACAACTAAGTTCCATGGGTTATACGTTGAGTGAAATTGGTGAAGCCAGTACTAGAGTAAGCGACAGTGACAAGATAAAGGCTATAGAAAATGTAGAGAGAGAATTATTTTATTCTGACCCGGATGCAGTATACGCTTGGAACGGCAGGAGCCATACTAGTTTGGTGAAAAAAGTAACAAAGAACGGTACGGTAAAAATGCCTGAAAGATGCGGTGGAACGACAACGGCATTTGCCATTATGGCGGATTTAATGGACCTTTTTGTAGTTATCCCCTATGCCGAGGTGGTAACTAACGGTGAATTGTGGCGCTCCAGAAGCAATGACCATGTCTATATTATTGCGAGAGTAAACGGTGCCTGGGTGCCGATAGAAACTACTGCCTTGATACAAAGCGAAAATGTTGACGCCGAAGAACCTGCATTTAGCTTTTATGATTTTGCAATGGCCGTGCTAGCGGCAATTTTGAGCGCATCTTTATCCGCCAAAATACGTGTGAGGAAGAAGGCGGAACAAGAGAAAATGAATATTAAAAGTGAAGATGTTACCGCGTTATGCATTTCATCCGGGTCTAATGAAGATTTGGCCATAACAACATCACAAGGAGGATCTCGAGAGGATATATTATTAAATGGTACTCTACTGGGGGAAGCGTCTTTGAGTCTGGGAAATGTTTATTACCAAAATGGAAAGCCTTTTATATTGGGTTGGAATATGTCGGGAGGGGTTACGATCTGGGACATTGAGGGGAAAGAAAGATGTGAATTTTCTATAAATAAACCTGTCATTATTCAAGCGAAGAATTGTTTTTTGCTGATGGATAGAGATAAGAACGTTTATGGTTTTGAGAACGGCAAAATGGTGAAATTGTGCGAAGATGCACAAATATTTTTTGATGATCACAATGTCGCGTATATTTACGACACTAGGAAAAAGACACTTTGCAAATACGAAAACGGCAAAGGCTCACAACCGCAGGAAGTGAATCTGTCCGACTATCCACAAGCGGATTCCCTTAAGTTTTTTTCTCCCGGGGTGATTGGAATAGAGTCGAGGTACCATGGTCTTCTAGGATTGGTAGAAATTGCCGGCGAAAACAGGTGGGTCAGAAAAGAGGTACAATCCTTTGGTGCTGAGGTGGCGGATTTACTTGATGCCGCGACATCACCCGATGATGTTGTCAGTGTACAGCACAATATGGAATTTGGTGGGACACGAATTGGTGTTTTTGAAGCTAAAAGTACTTATAGTCAGTCATATCCGTTTCAAAGTGTATCGACGGTAATAAGTAAACGCGTGTTTATCAGGAGAGACGATAGAATTATTAAGAAGTTCGCGGGAGATGTTGCGGTGAAAATGATAGGGGACAAATTATTCGTATGGGATACAATACAGATGATTATTATCTTTAACGACGGGACAATCTTTTACAAGGATAATCCGATAGGTCCCCCGATAGAGTGCGGTGGAAAGGTATTTATTGCCTTTGATAGGTATAGTACAAGGATCTATAGTGTCGGAGAGGGCGTTCCTTCGGACGACAAAAATTTCCGGGATAATGTGTTGACTCCTGTCGAAGGCGCTGGAATAAAACTGCGAGGCAATGCTCAGTTGGGTACCGTTAAGAAAATTTGTTCGGTAAACGGATCACTATATGTCTTTGGGCAGGCAATTATGCCTGATGGAAGGAGGCGCGATGTGATTTTAAAAGATTTTGAAGAATATGCTTTGGCACGGAAAGTTCCGGAGAAAAACAAAAAAAACAAGAAGAGATCCGAAGAGTTTGGGAAGTTGCTGCAAGTGCTGTTTAGTCACAGAGAAGACTGGTATCCTAGAATTTACGCCTATCAGTACCGCTATTTTGAAGATTGGTCGCCTGTGCATTTACTTATGGCATATATTGTTGATAAGGATGATATCTCTCCGGAGACTCTTAAGGCAATGGAGGGTTGGCTAAAAGAAACGCAAGACAAGTGGAATGAAAAAAATGTTAGTAGTTTAGAGGACATTATGCTTGTGTGCGCGCTTATTTCTAAAAATGTTGGAGATAAAGACGGACGAGAACTTATTAAGCGTCTTCTTGAATGGCAGAAAGAGAATCCAAAATTCATTGAAAAATATGTAAAGGGTCTGCTGAATATTGAAACAGTCAATGGAGTTCCGGTACGTGTCCTAAAGGGTTTAAAAGATGAGAAAATTTTTAACGGATTGTCCCAATCGTCAAAGATGCATATAGGAATGCTTAAGGGAGACGGGGAATATTTTCTCCAAGATGGGCAGGATGAAACTGAATTTAAAACGGATCATTTTGTTTCCGAAATGCCGTTTGATGCCGAAAGGGGTTTAGAAGAAGTGATTTTGGCTGGTAAACGCGCGGGAGGCATAGATGGAATTGAAGCATTAAAAAAGGCGCATGCCGAAAGCCTAAAATATTTATTTGGAGAAACGATTCCGCCAAGGGAACAATGGAAAGAAAAACTAGATGAGATCGAAAAGGGCGGTGATCCCGAAAAAGCAAAAGCAGCCAAAGAATTTCTAAAGTATAAAATCGGGATAAGCGGGGCTATAACCGCTCAAAGCGCAGATGAGATGATTTTCTTGAGGGAGCTTATACAGAACAGCCGCGACGAAATGCGCGCGTGGGAAGGGATGGGAAGGTCTTTAAATGGCGCAAAGAAGATAGGTGTTAGAAGCTACCTTAATAAGGATAGATGGATATTGAGTGTGACCGATCCGTGCGGTATGGACGTGGAGAGGATTGTAAAAAAAGTACTAACACCTGGGGAGACAACCAGAGGATCGGATTTGTCTATAAAAGACGCGGAGACATTATTTGCGGGGAGATTCGGATGGGGATTCTTTACTGTATTTGAAGACTGCAGTGAGGTATGTATAAGGACATTTTACGGCGGGAAGGGCTATGAGTTTAGGCTAAGGCCTAGATACAGCGCTGTGGGCAAAGAAGGTAACAAAACACTTTTAGGCATATCTGTTATTGAGGCAAAAGAATACAATTCAAGCGAGGCGTTTCGCGGTACGGAAATTCAGAGAATAAAGTATTTGAAAGATTATGTAGATCCGAATGATCTTGACGGCAGTAAGGATACAAATGTCAGAAGATACAGTCTTCCTGAGGTAATGTTTGAGCACGCGCGGGCAAAGGCCATGCTTACCCGCTATGTGGGGGCTGTTTCCGATGTTGAAATCTCGTGGAAAATAGGGGGTAGTAGTATTTTGGTGAATGAGAAAAAGGAAAAAAAACCATTATTTGAGGTGAAAAGATCAGGACACAAGGGGCATATACGTCTTTATCCGTCAACACAGGAAAGTCGGGTTACGGTAGGCGGGCTATATGTGCAGGCTGTGGATGAGGATCTTTTAAGCGGGATTCCCTATCCTTGGCTGAAAAAACAGGTTTTGGATAAGAAATTGAATTTTGAATTTGACAAAGGAACACCGATTTTAGCTACTAGAAGAGGACTAAAAAAGGAACCGGGACAGTATAGCGGAAAAATAAAAGAACTTGTTTTTAAGTGGGCGGTTGAGGCGTACAGAAATGGAGAGATAGAGATTCCAGGGTTGTCTAGATATGAGGTTTTTATAAGAAATGTGTTTACTCCCGTTCCAGCGGAATTGTATCCGCTTCTTTCTATTGAGGTGATAGATAGGGCATCGCGTCAAGAAATGTCGTTGCTTGATGAGAGAAAGAAAATATCTCTAGAAAAAACACCGAAATGGATAGTAGATAGGATTGGTAGACAGGATGTTGCCTTGGCTGTCGCAAGATATGCAGATAGAAAAAAATTGAACTCCAAAGAAAATGCTAGTATTGATATAGCAAGGCAGTATATTAAAGCGATTGTCATAGGGATCTTGCGTGGTGAGGTAGAACCTGACGGGATCGATGAAAAGAAATTTGACGTTTCTGTGGAAGATAACTACATTTTAATTGATATTTTAAAGGATGTAGTCGGCATAGGGACAAGGTTTTATTCAAATAGTGACAGTATCATTTATCAATCCTATGGAAATAGGATGGATACATATAAGTTCGAAGAATTTCTGTCATATGTTCTAACAAGAAAAAGAGAAGAGAAGATTCTTAGTGATATAAGTAATGAACTCGGGGAGAATATAATAACATCTGAAAACGACTGCTTAATGGCGTGTAGAGATATGATGATCGAATTGTATAAAATTATTTTGGGAGGGGACGAAGATAGAGCTTTTGAGATGAATTGGGATATGAGAAAGAATCAGGAAATAGTGGACTTAATGCAGGTATTTTTAGATGGCGGTAAATTTTTAGAGCCGCTTGCTTTTAAGATGGTTAATAAATTGTATAAAAATAACGAAGACGCGAAACAAAAGGCGATAACGAGACTGGTGGTTGAGGGAAAAAGAAGAGGCGGATTGGAAAAAGATATTAGAGGAAAAATATTCGCAAAATATGGGATGGAGAGATTAGTAAATGAATTTGACGCTCTTAAGAGAAGAGTTAGTTCCGATATATCAAATAGAAGCGTTTTCTGGAGAGTCCTTCTTTCTAAGGAGGATAGATACAATTTAATCTCGGATGATAGCACGGTGAACGCGGAGGGATTGAGAAGATTTCTGACGGATTCTTTGAGTCCTGAACTAAATAGGAGCCAGTGGCAAGAATTTGAAGAAAGAACAAGAGAGTGGTGTGTAGCTAGGACTAGGGAAGTCTTTGAATGGAAGACTAGAAAAGACGGAGTATCAAGCGAAAGATTGACAGAAGTATTTACAGGGTTTAAAGTACGAGAAGAAGGCATTGCCTGCGGTGATGCCATGGAGTCGGCGCATAGAGTCTTAAATGATATTCTAACAAGACAATTTGCGGTGTTAAGAAAGATGTCCGGTAAAAAGGAGTCCGAGGCGCCTGTTTTGACCGAAGAAGAATCGGACAATGCGTTGGTATTGTATATGGAGAAGAGATTTGGAGTGACAATAGCCGCCGAACAATTGAAGGGATATAGGGAAGAAATTCGGAGGTCCCCAGGCGCGTGGCGCGGCGTAAAAATATTTTTTGCCGTTCCGGAATTGGGCAGAGAACTTTTTTGGATTAAAGATGATGAGAAGAAGAAGTGGGTGTGTGCCGGGGGGCATTACAGCAAAAAGGAACGGCGTATGCACATTTCTTTACCGATAATATTGAAACGAGGTATTGAAGAAGGCAAGAAAATCGCCTTGCATGAATTGAAACATTTGAATGAAGGCGTTCACTACTCGGATGACGAGGGCGCACAACTAGTCGCGAAGATAAATGAAGAAGAAAAACAGAAATGGCGCGATTCTATAGCCGCGTTACGTCGGGAAAATATTCATTATGGGCTGGACAAAGGTGGGGGAAAAGAACTATGCCCAGAAAAGAGACCTTTCTGCGATAAGTTAAAAGCGGCACTTGTGACCGTCAATAAAGAATATGGCTATCATTTTGACTATGAAACAATAGAAAAAATCGCGAATTCCGTGGTGAAAATGAAAGCAGGATCAATAGAAACGATGTATCTTTTTGGAGTTATTAATGTGGAACAAAGAAATGTTCTTCTTGATGTATCAAATAAAATAGATTCCTCGGAAAGTTTTACGGATATGAGACAATTGGCCTTAGCATTGCTTGACGTAGTATCCTCATACTCGGGTCTTTCAAAACGTCAAAAAGAGGATATGATTAAACGTTTGATTCCGGCTAGTGTATTTGGTTTTCTGGCGGGGGAATATAACGTGCCTTTGGCAAAAGTACCTTCAATTATAGGTAGCCATCCAGGTTTCATAGTCTGGTTGCCTGATGCTGAAAGAATGGTGGATAAGATATTAAATAGACCGGGACGAGCGGTTAAAGGTCTCGGTGTTGCGTGGAATATCGTTAAAAGAGGAATTGAAAAAGCCGAAAAAGAAGTCGAAAGCATGATCCCAGAAGTGGAAAGATTAATAGCTGAGGAAGGTCTTACTGAGCAACAGGCATGGGAAAAGGCTGATAGCGGAGGTTTGCATAGCACAGTCGCGCACACCAGGAGGAATGGTGATGGTGCGAAAAAAATATCCGCGCAAGAAAATCCGGGAACGATAGGGCGTTTGCCAAGATCTATGTTGACGGCCGTGTAGGCATGATTTCTATCTGAAATAATCAATATATTCCCTCGGCGGCAACGCCGGTACTGCAATGGCCCTCTTTCCAATGAATTCCACCCGCGCTCCAGTACATCGCGCGTTCAGCAATTATCCCAACGCCGTTTGTTGATTCCACTTTTGTGGACACGCCGTCTTTG
>Ga0233425_10003127_pt1 | contig 30913 bp, 27 predicted proteins | sample Watercolumn_Towu_2_FD_181712 | JGI IMG/M metagenome (GOLD analysis project Ga0233425, IMG submission 181712) | Freshwater microbial communities from Lake Towuti, South Sulawesi, Indonesia - Watercolumn_Towuti2014_140_MG | ecosystem: Environmental > Aquatic > Freshwater > Lake | place...
TCGTCGTCTTCGTGGTGTCGAAGCCGTTCCATTGCCCGGCGACCTCGACGCTGGTGATCGCGGTCCCGGCCTCCGGCTTGAAGCGAAACTCCGTCGCGCACAGCACGTTGCTCGTGCTGCCGCCGCTTCCGCCGCTAGCCGCCTGCGCCGCCGAAGCTGGTCTTGGCCGGCTCGGCGTCGTCGGAGCAGCTCGCGGTGGCAACGCACAGAGCCGCGAGCGAAAGGCAGGTGAAGCGCCGCATGAGGAGCTGGAGCGTAGCTCAAGTGGGCGCGGCGGCCGAGTTGACCCTGGTCAACGAAAGCCGCGGCCTTGGGGCGTACACGCGTCGGCAGAGAGGTGCACGCATGACTCGACGGGCGAGCGCGCTGGCGCTGGTGGCGACGGTGGCAGCCGCGCTAGCGGCCTGTGGGAGTGACGACGACGGTGGCGGCTCGGGCGGCTCCGGGGGCACCGGCGGTGGGAGCTCCGGCTCCGGGGGCTCCGCGACGGGCGGCAGTGCCGGCGCCGGGGGCATCACCGGTGGCGCCGCAGGGACGGGTGGCGCAGGCGGCACCACCGACGCCGGGGCGACCATCACCATGAGCGGCCAGGTCCGCGAGCTCCAAGTCGGCGGCGGTCTCGGCGCGCCCATCGCCGGGGTCCAGATCTGCTTGAAGGACGCGGCGACGCTGCCGTGCGTGACCACGGACCCCACCGGGAAATACTCCATCGCTGGCATTCCCACGAACACCGAAGGCGTGACGCTCTTCACCAAGACCGGCTACGCCAACATGGCGCTCGTCGGCACGACGGGCACCACCGACGTCATCGTCAACCAGATGATGCCCACGACGGCGCTGGCGCAGACCTTCGCCACCGCCGCCGGCTTCACCTGGCCGCTCGCGGGCAAGAGCATCATCGGGTTCGGGACCGTGAACGAGACGGTCGGCGACGCCGGCCCGGTGTTGACGGGCGTTCCCGGCGCAGCCGTCGCCATCACCCCAGCCTCCGGCAAGGGACCGGTCTACCTCGGCGCGAGCTCGCTCCCCGACACCGCGGCCACCGCGACCAGCACGGCCGGTGGAGGCTTCTTCGGGGATCTCCCGCCGGGCATGTACACGTTGAAGGTGACGTCACCTAGCGGGATGACCTGCGTGCGCGGCAAGAAACAAGGCTTCGACGCAGGGAGCACCGACTCGATGAAGGTGCTCGCGATCGCCGACTTCGTGATCAGCTCGGTCAATTTCCTCTGCAACTGACCGCTGCTCGTCCACGCCGCCTGCGCAGGCCGGGCCGACGGCCAGAGCGGGAGTCGTCGACGAGCCAAAGAGGGGGGGCCTCGCGACGGACCTTGCCGTCAACCGCACGACCAACGACCTGACCAACGGCAAAGTCAGCGTGAGCGAGCCCCCCCTTCACCGGTCGGGATGCGGCGGAACGGGGTAGGACATCCGTCAGCTCGAACGAGCTCGCCGGAAGGTCGGTCCTCAAGGGCGCCGTGACGTGACGCGCACGAACGCGAGTGCTGAGAAGAGGACGAGCAACGCGGCCGCCGGCACCCTCAGCGCCTCCCCTGCCGCGCGACACCCGCAGCCGCCGTCGTCCTCGCTCGCGCTCGCGCCTGCGCCGCCGTTCCCGCTCGCGCCGCCGCTCCCGCCCGAGCCCGCGCTCGCGCCCGAGCCCGCGCTCCCTGCCGCGCCGCCGCTCCCGCTCGCGCCTCCGGTGCCCGAGCCGCCGCCGCCCTCCGCGGCGTACTCGCCGCACGGCAGCGGCACGCTGCCGCCCGAGCGGTCGATCAGCGCCAGCGCGTAGGCGCCCGCGCCGAAGCCGACCATGGGCACCTCACCTTTGTAGTCGGCGGTCGTCGCGTCGTGCAGCTCCGAGATCAGGCCGTAGTTCTCGGTGCCCTGCGCGGTGATCCAACCCAGCAAATCGCTCGCGGCGGCAGCGCCGCCGAGGCGCATCACGTTGGCGGTGCGCAGATCGACGAACACCCACTCCTGGCTGTCGTACCAGCCGCCGTCGTCGTTGCGCATGAAGCCGCGGCCGCTCGCCGGGACGAGCTTCGCTTGCATCGACGCGAGGGTGGCCTTCGCGGCCTTGCCTTTCGGATCGACGAGCCCGAAGCCGACCGCCTCGATGGCCGCTGCGTCGAGGAAGCCCGAGCCCTTGGCGAGGTCCTCGCTGCTCTGGGCGAGCGTGCCGTCGGGCGCGGAGAGCTGCGAGATCAGCGCGGCTTGCGCCTTCTTGCCCGCGGCGCGGTACTGGGTGGCGCGGCTCGAGTCGCCGACCTTCTCTGCCAGCGTCGCCGCCCAGCACAGCCCCGTGGCCGCGGTGAGCGTGGTGTACGCGAAGTGCTTCTGCTGGCCGTTCCAGTGCACCTCCCAGATGGACGAGTCCGGGGCGATGAGCCCGCTCGGCTCCTGGAGCTTCAAGAGCACGTCGCCGACCTTCTCGCTCACCGTCGGCCACCAGGCCTTCAGGCTGGCGTCGTCCTTGCTCGCCGTCACGTATTCGCCGAGCTCCCAGAGGAACAGGCCGAAGCCGTCGAACTCGATGTTGGGGCCGTCCTGGTTCGAGTCCGTCTCCTCGACGCCGTCGCCGAAGTAGCGCGTGATCGAGATCTGGTACGGCGCGCCGACGTAGGACTGGTACTTGCCGGAGTCGGCGCCGAGCTGGAACTCGATGGCGCGCTTCGCCTCGCTCGCGTGCCCGCTCTTCGCCAGCGCGGCGGTGGCGTAGGCCATGTCGCGCACCCAAGAGATGTTCCAGTTGCCGGGCGGCAGGCTGGCGAGGATCTGCCCGTCGCCCTTCCCCGGCTCGCGCACCTGCCCCATGCGCAACATCGCCATCTGTTGGCGGTAGAGTGGATCTTCCAGCGCGGAGAGGCCGCTCGGCGCCGCGCTGTGCCACGCGGTCCAAGCCGCCTTCTCCGCGTCCAGCACCTGGTCGGGCGTCTTCGACCCGAGCCACGCCTTCACCGCGTCGATGCGCGGGCCGACGTTGCTCTTGTCGTCGAGGACCACGAAGCTGCCGGCCCACTTCGTCTCGCCGATGGCGAGATCGCCGAGCGACCACTGAAGGCCCGCCGCGGCGTCGTCGAAGGCGCCGCCCGTGCCGGCGTTGTCGGCCAGGTTCTGCCCGGCGTTCAGCGCGGGGAAGGGGTTCTGCGGGCTCGAGGCGTGGTGCGACGCGGCGCCGATGCTGCCGTAGCCCACGGTGAGCCCGCTCGGTCCCCACTCCATGAACGCACCGCGCGTCGCGTCCCAAGTGATGGTCTCCTGCCCTGAGCCCGGCTCGGGAGCGCCCGCGCCGAGGTGGAAGTTGAACAGGCCGTATACGTCCACCGCGCCCGACCCGCTCGTGCGCTTCACGCGCACGAGATCCACGAAGGCGTGCTCCGAGAGATCGATGGGCGCGAAGACGTACTCGTCGATCTCGAGCCCGGCGTGGCTGCGCGTGACCCGGATGATGCCGGTTCCGGTCTCGTAGGCGACGGCGCTCGGCGTGACGTCGCCCAGCCACTTGCCTGCGCTGCCCACGCGCACACCCGGGTAGACGTCGTAGGCGACGTCTCGAGTCTCGGCTCCGGTGCTCTTCTGTCGGTAGGGGTGCTCGAGGAAGCTGGTGATGCGCTTCTGCGGAACGTCGAACCCGACCACCGCGCGCCCGTTCGACGAGACCAGCTCCGTCGCGGAGCGGTGAGGCTGCGCCTCTGCGAAGGCGAGCGTCGTGGAGCCGAGCACCACGCCGAGCGCGGCGAGACGGAGCGAGATCCTCACTCGGCGCCGATACCACAAAACGAAACCGCCGGCGGGGTACGCCGGCGGTTCCTCGGATTCAGTAGTCGAATGCGACTAGTTGCACACGCTGCCGCAGTTGGAGTTGAGGCAGGTGTCGAGCGCGTCCCAAGTGGTCTTGCCGTTCGGGTTCGCGGTCACGCAAGCGTCGATGCACGCCTGGTTGGTGCAAGCGCCCGCGTCGCCGCTCGAGCCGGTCGCGCAATCGTAGATGGCCTTGCAGTCCGCATTGGTCAGGCAAGCGGTGGCCTGGGTGCCGCACTTGGAAAGCGCGCACTCCACGCAGGGATCGCCGCCGTCGCCGGTGCTGCCGGCCGCGCCCGCTGCGCCCGCCGCGCCCGCCGCGCCAGCCGTGCCGCCGGTGCTGCCGCCGGTCGCGCCGCTGCCGCCGGTCGCGCCGCTGCCGCCGGTCGCGCCGCTGCCGCCCGTGCCGCCGGTGCCTTCCGTGGAGTCCTCGCTCGTGCAGGCGGCCATCGCCGCCAGAGCGCCCATGAAACCAAGAATCACGAAGTTCCTAATCATCGTTCGCCTCGCAGGATTTCTGGCGCGCCCGACCCGGCCACACCCGAGCCCGCCCGCGCAGTACGACTGTCGGGGTAGCTTGCCGCGCCGAGTCGGTCAAGGAAATGGCGCGCAACTCACCGCCAACTGTGCGGAATCCGGACAGGGACTCACTCGAGGCCCGCGAGGCGGTCCGTGGGCTCGTCCCGCTTGCCCGGAGAGAACACGAACACCAGCGGGATGAGGCTGATGGCGCAGGCGAGCAGGCCGACGATTTTCGCGAGGGTGACCAGACCGGGCTCCATGGCGGGCGCCATCCATACTCGGCTCGTGGCCGAGCGCAAGAGAGACGCGTCACCCCCGGGGCTCGGATGTGATATCCGCCGCCCACCATGAAGCGTGGGGTCTGGATTTCGGGGTTCTTCACCCTCGGGCTCGGGGGCCCGGCCCTCGCGCAACCCGGCGCCGTCCCACCCGAGCCGGCCCCGCCGCCCACCGTCGAGCCGCCTCCGGCGGCGGTGCAGCTCGACGAGGAGCCGCCGCCGAAAGCCAAGCCGGAGAAGGCCGCTCCTCCACCCGAGGCGCCCTCGCCGAGGGTGCAGAAGGGGATGGAGCCCGTCTTCACGGGGCCTGTGAAGACGGCTGCTCCGAAGCTCGACTACCCGCGCTCCAGCTTCTCGTTCGGATCCTACGGGCGCGTGGTGGTGGCCAGCGACGGACGGGGCGGCGAGGGTCGCGACGCCGACGTGGTCGCATACGGCACACGCATCGACGAGGGGTCGTACGCCGAGCTCGAGCTCCGGCGCGACGACGAGTGGAAGAAGGATCTCTCGTCACGCGTCGTGACCACGCTCGCGATCGGGGGTCCGCTCTTCCACTACGACGGCAACTTCGACGCGAAGGTCGCGGTGCGGAACCTGTACCTCGAGGAGCGCGGCATCGGCGACAAGGGCCTCTCTGCTTGGGCCGGGTCGCGCATGTACCGCGGCGACGACATCTACCTGCTCGACTTCTGGCCCCTCGACAACCTGAACACGGTCGGCGGCGGCGTGCGCTTCGACACGCGAGACGGCAAGAGCTTCGCCGCCTGGCACGTCGGCCTGAACCGCGCGAAGGATCCGTTCCAGTATCAGGTGCGCCCGCGCCCGGCGCCGCAGAACCAGCCCGGCACCGCGGACGTCGAGATCCTGAACCGCCCGCGTGTCATCACCAGCCTGAAGCTCTCGCACATCGTGCCGATGCTCGGCGAAAAGGGCGGGCTCAAGGCCGTGCTCTACGGCGAGGTGCATCGCCTCCCGAGCGGTGAGCGCGAGGACCAGCCGGGTCGCCTGGAGGAGGTGCCCGGCGACAGCGGCACGCTGATCGGCGGTCAGGTGGGCCTGTTCACCGGCGAGCACGACACCTTCGTGAACCTGTTCTTCCGCCACGGGCGGGGCCTCGCCGCCTACGGCGAGCTCGCGACGCCAGAGGGCACGAGCCCCGAGCGCACCGTCGAGGGCGCGACGCAGACGTTGATCGGCCTCGCGGGGAACTACGAGATGAACCCGCTCGGCGTGGTGGTCGGCGGCTACTTCCGGTCGTTCCGCGAGCCGACGCCGGAGCCATTCAACTACCACAACGTGGACGAGGGCATCTTCGTGGTGCGCCCCCACCTGTTCCTGAGCGACCACGCAGGCGTCGCCGTCGAGGGCTCGTACCAGGCGCAGCAGCGCGGCACCCTGAACGTCGCCACGAACCAGCCGGTGCACGCGAAGCTCTGGCGCTTCGGCCTGATGCCGTATCTCTCCCCGGGCGGGCCCGGCGTGTTCCAGCGCCCGGTGCTGCGCCTGATCATGGCGTTCACGCAACGCAACGACGACGCGCGCTCGCTCTACGCCTACGACGACGTGTTCGCGCGACGCAAGGTCGAGCAGTTCTACGGCATCGGTGCCGAGTGGTGGTTCAACTCTTCGAGCTACGGGCAGTGACCATGAAGACGAAGCTTTCCTCTGCCGCGCTCGCGCTGGCTGCCCTGGGCAGCGCCGGTTGCATGGATTTCGAGGGGCTCGAGGGCGAGCGCCCCATCACGACGCACGTCCAGGATTGGCGCAGCGAGGTCGTGTACCAGCTCATGACCGATCGCTTCGCCAACGGCGACCACGCCAACGACTACCGCGTGGTCGAGAACGCGCCGGCCCGTTACCACGGCGGCGACTGGCGCGGAGTCGAGGAGAAGCTCGGCTACCTCGAAGACCTGGGCGTCACCGCGCTCTGGATCTCGCCCATCGTGAAGAACGTCGAGACCGACGCGGGCGTCGACGGCTACCACGGCTACTGGACGCAGGACTTCACGCGCCTGAACCCGCACTTCGGCGACCTCTTGAGCCTGCGCCGCATGATCGACGAGGCGCACGAGCGCGGCATGAAGGTGATCCTCGACATCGTCGTGAACCACGTGGGGCAGGTCTTCTATTACGACATCAACCTGAACGGGCAGCCCGACGAGCGCGTGGAAGGCGCGGGTCCGCTGATCGCCCCCAAGGGGCCCAACGGCGAGACCAGCCCGGTCAGCCACATCAACGAGTACGACCCGGACTACGACCCGCGGGGCGTGCAGGCCTGGACCAGCCTGGGCGAGGCAGGGCCGGCGCCGGTGGTGTTCGTGTACGACCCGGAGTCGAACCACATGCCGCCCGAGCCGCCCATCTTCCAGGAGGCGCGCGCGTACAACCGCAAGGGCCGCGTCTGGGACTGGAACGTGCCGGAGCAGGTGCGACTCGGCGACTTCCCGGGTGGCCTGAAGGACCTGAACACGGAGGACCCGGAGGTCCGGCAGGCGCTCATCGACGTGTTCGTGCGCTGGGTCGAGCTCACCGATCTCGACGGCTTCCGCATCGACACGCTGAAGCACGTCGAGCACGAGTTCTGGAAGACCTTCGCGCCGGCCGTGCGCCAGCGCCTGGCGGCCAGGGGCAAGACCAACTTCTTCATGTTCGGCGAGTCGTTCGACGGCGACGACCAGCTGGTGGGCTCGTTCACCGACCCGGACGAGGTCGACAGCGTCTTCTACTTCCCGCAGTACTACACGGTGATCCGCGACGTGTTCCAGCAGGGCGCGGCCACGAAGAAGATCGAGGACCTCTGGAACCAGCGCCTCGGGCCCGGTGGCAACTACGGCACGGTGCCGCAGCCCGGCGGCATCGGCGTGCCGCCCAACAAGGCGCTGGTGAACTTCCTCGACAACCACGACGTCGGGCGCTTCCTGTTCTTCAAGAACGACAAGGTCGCGCTGCACAACGCGCTGCTCTTCCTGTTCACCGAGGACGGCATCCCCTGCGTGTACTACGGCACCGAGCAGGGCTTCGCCGGCGGCAACGACCCCGCGAACCGCGAGGACCTGTGGTGGAGCGGCTACGACCAGTCCAACGGGGACTACCAGTGGGTGCGGCGCCTCGCGCGCATCCGTCGCTCCTACCCCGCGCTCACCCACGGTGACGTGAAGGTCACCTGGGCCAGCGATCGCACCGGCGCCGAGTCCGACGCCGGCATCTTCTCCTTCGAGCGCGCCGGCGGTGACGCGGGCGGCGCCTACGCGCTGGTCGTGCTCAACACGAACCCGGGCCACGAGAGCTCGACCCAGTTCAACGGCCAAGGCATGCAGGTCGGCGTGCCCGGCGGCACCGCGCTCACCAACGTGCTCGACCCGAACGAGAGCGTGAGCGTCGCCGCCGACGGCCGCCTCACCGTGGTCGTGCCGGCGCAGAGCGGGAAGCTCTTCGTGCGTGCGGGAGACCTGGTGCCAGGCCTGTGAGCCGCTCACCGCCGCCCCGTTCCGAGCTCACTGACAGCGGAGGCGTACCGTGTAACCCGGGTTGTGCGATGTGCAGTCGTAGCCGAAGTCCGTCGCGCCGTACGCCGAAGAACAGCCCTTGCTCTCAGTATGGAACTCCGAGCCGCTGAGCGGGGCTCCGGTGCAGTCTTGCGCGGACGAGTACGCAGCGCAGGCGAGGCCGGACCAAGCGCTCGGGCAGTCGCCGGGCCCCGCGCATTGCCACCACCAGTAGCCCGTCGAGTCCGCGCACCCGGGCCAGCCCGCGGCCTTGCACAGCGCGTAACCCGTCTTGCCGCTGTTCCCGCACGCGACGCTCGTCGTCACGTACACGCTGGTGCACTTGCCCGCCTTGCACTTCTTGTCGCTGTCACAGGCATGGAAGTCGCAGTCGGGGTCGTCGCAGTCGGTCGCCGAGTCGCAGTCGTCATCCACACCGTTCGAGCAATCCTCCTGGGTGGGCGTGCAACCCCCGGCGTCAGCGCTCCCGTCGTCCGAAGCGTCCGCCCCGCCCGTCGCGCTGTCGCCCGCCTTTCCCCCCGCGCCGTCGCCCCACGAGCCGTCGCTCAACGTCGACCCTCCCGCGCCGTCGAGGGCGGCGCCCGCGTCGCGGTCCTCGAGCAAGCTCGGGTCGAGGTCGAGCTTGCAGGTCGTCGCAACGCTGGCCGCGGCGACTCCCAGGGCGAAGCTCGCCGCGAGGTCGTGCCGGATTCCCACTCCCGCGAACGATAGCAGATACGCCGAGGCACGCGCGCGATCCTGGGATACCCTGGCAACGTGAAGAGGACTCTCCTCACCGCAGCCTCGTGTGTGCTGGTGCTCACGAGTGCGTTCTCTTGCGGCTCCGACGAGGCAGATGCCCTGCGCCACGCGAAGCTCGCAGAGGGTTGCGTGCTCGACTCGGACTGCACGTCGGGGCTGGTTTGCATCTTCGGGCGTTGCCACGAGGAGTGCGCGCAGAGCTTGGACTGCCCGGACGGCCAACGCTGCGTGCTCGGGCCGGCGGGCACCAACGTGTGCCAGCTTCCCGACGAGGTGAGTTGCGCGCTCGAGTGCCCCGGCAAGCAAACCTGCGCGGTCGATGCGGAGTGCCGCGACGTCTGCAAGACGCCGAGCGACTGCGTGCAGGGTCAGCTCTGCGTCGACACGGTGTGTGCCGATCCGGAAGAGCTCGTTGCGGGTCAGCTTCCGGTGAAGAACCCGGACGCCGGGGTGGGCGGCAGCAGCGGCGACGGAGGCACCGGCGCCGGCGGTAGCGGAGGCGGCGGCAGCGGAGGCGGCGGCAGCGGAGGCGGCGGTGGCAGCGGAGGCGGCGGCGCCAGTGGAGGCAGCGGAGGCGCCGCCTCGGTCGGCTGTGACAACCCGAGCACCGCAGCGGGCGAGGTCATCTACACCGGGAGCGCGCCGCTCCTCTTGCGCAGCGCGGCCCTGACCAGCACGCACGTGGTGCTGATGCGCTCCGGCACCGGGGCCAGCCTGACCGACTACGAGATCGTGCGCATCGACAAGGGCAATACGACCTCGACGCCGACGCTGGTGACCCAGGCCGATGTCGCGGGTACGGCGATTCATTTTGCCAGCGACGCCGACGCGGCGTTCTGGGCTCTCAAGACTGGCACTTCGAGCTTCGAGGTGATGACGATCGCCTACGCTGGCGGCACGGCGAAGAGCGTGTTCAAGACCGGAATCGCGCCCGAAGGGCTCCGCGCAGGGCTGGACTACGTGGCCTGGCGCCAGGGTGTGTACAACATGATCGTGAGCGTGCTGCAGGATGGGACCAGCAGCGCCACCATCGGGTTGGCGAGCGGCGTGAGTGCGCCGCCGGTGGGTATGGATGCCTCCAATCGGGTCTACTACGTCGATCCTCCCAAGCTGGTTCGGCGTCATGCGTCAGGAGGTAGCAGTCCTTGGGAGACGCTGGCGACGAGCGGAGCCGACGCCGCCGACGTGGTCGAGGTGGCCGGCAACGTCGTGTTTTGGAGCCGCGCGACCCAAGGCGTCACCCGTATCGACTCCGGCGGCGCGACACAGGACCTCGTGACGGGCAAGAAGCCGACCGGCATCGCGCTCAACCAGCTGAACGTCTACTTCGATGACGAGACCAGCAGCTCCAATCGCGGCGTGTGGTGCGTCCCCAAGAGCGGCGGCGTCCCGGTGCAGAAGGCGAAGAGCACCGCGCAGGTGAGGCTCATCGGCGCCGACGAGAGCCACGTGTACTGGTACGAAGACTTCGCTGGCAGCGTCGTTCGGCGCGCGCCGAAGTGAGAGGTGCAGCTCTTCAGCGACGCCGCGCGGGTGGTGGGGTAGAGCTCGCCGCCGCTCGCGCGCCACGCCGAGAAGCGGCCGGTCTCCTGCCTCCCGCCGGGAGCCACCGACGCAACACCTGGCCGAGGCGCGAGCAACCGTCGGCAATTTGTTCTTCTGTTGCGCAAGCGATGGAGATGCGAAAGTGCACGCGCTCGGAGCCCTTGGCGAAGAAGCGGCTGCCCGGAGCGGCGCGCACCCCGCTCGACTCGAGACGAGCGCGCCACTCCGCTTCGTCCCGTGCGCCCTTGGGCAACGTCAGCCAGGCGGTGTAACCGCCTTGGGGTCTGGTGTGCTCGACCTCCGGCGGCAGGTGCTCGTCGAGGCCACGCAGTAAGCAGTTCATGCGCCGGCGGTAGATGCGGTGGATCTGCCGCAGGTAGGCGTCGAAGTCACCTCCATCGCAGAAGTGTGCCGCAGCGATCTGCGCGACCGTGTTCACCGCGAGGCTCGCCGCGTGCATCATCGGAACGAGCGTCTGGATGGCTGGACGAGGCGCCACGACCCACCCCACCCGCAGGCCCGGGAAGACGACCTTGGACAAGGTTCCGACGTACAGAACGGTTCCGTTCGCATCCATCGACTTGATCGGCAGCACCGCCCTGCCGAAGTACTTCATCTCTTCTTCGAACCCGTCCTCCACGAGGGGGGTTCGCGCCCGTTGGCACGACGCCAGCAGGCGCTCGCGATGGGCCTGGTCCGTGGTCGTGCCTGTCGGGTTGTGAAAGGTCGGAATGGTGTAGACCAATCTCGGCCTCGTCCTCTCCAGGCAGCGTTCGAGCGCGTTCAGGTCCATCCCGTCCGGCCGCATTGGGATTTCCACGGGCCGAGCGCCATGCAGTCGAAACAGCGCGTGCGCGGCGCCATACGTCGGTGCCTCTACTGCGATTCGATCGCCCTCGCTCACCAGAAGCCGCAGGACCAGGTCGAGCGCTTGTTGAGCGCCCGCCGTGATGAGCACCTCGTCAGGGCTGACCGCGATGCCGTGTGCACGGAGTCTCCGCGCCACCGTCTCCCGAAGCGGCGGCCAACCCGCCGGCTCAGCGTAGTCGAAAGCCTTCGGTCCCTCACGGGCGAGCACTCTGCGAATGCACGCGCGGAAATCATCCGTTGGCGCAAGGCTCGGGTCCGCCGCCAGCCGGTCGAAGTCGATCACACCATCACGCGCTGCGCTAGGAGCGGCGGAGGGCTCGAGATCCCGGACCTGGCGGGCGCGTCGGCTGATTGCAGTCGGCCATTCGATCGAAGAGCTCCGGCTGCCGCTCCCGGTGCCACCCGCAGAAGCGCGGATGGGCCAGGCGCGGTTCCGGACGGTCGTGTACGACCCCTGCGTGCTCTCGATGAAACCCAGCGCGCGCAGCTCGTCGTACGCGCGCACGACCGTCGTCCGGTGGACTCCGAGCGACTGCGCCATTCGTCGGGTCGGCGGCAGGCGGTCGCCGGGCCTGAGGGCTCGGCTCTCGACGAGCGCGACGACCCCGTCGCAGATCTGGCGGTGGAGGGGAGTCTGGCTGCGGAGATCGAGCTGGAGAAGCACGTGAGCTCCCGGGAGGCCCAGAATTGGTCTTGCGAAATATCTCAGAGTTTGGATCTCGTGTGAAACCAAAAAAACTGGAACCTTCGTGGGCGTGAAGACCCGCCCAACGCTCCACGAGCTCGAAGCCGCCGAGTACCTGCGCCTCCTTCCACTGTTGCAGTCCGTCGGGATGAACACCTTGTTCGCCCGCGCCGTCCTGGTGCGAGACGCGCCGGGGCGTGTTCTCGTCGATTCGGTCGAGTCGCCGTCCGTGGTCTACATCCAGCACGGCTATGGGATGTCGCTCCTCCTGAGGACGCGCGAGTGCCCACGACCGAACGCCGACTACCTCGAGAAAGTGCTGCGCCTGCGCCGGGTCGCTCCCGAGTGGCTGCAGGTGTGGCCCCGTGCATGGGCTTCCGTCCTCGCAGCCAGCGAGGTCTGCAGGGCTCGAGGCTCTGCCGAGGTGGAGCTGCACACGCGAGTGAACTTCCAGTTCTTTTCGCAGAAGTACTTCGCCAGCGCGGCAAGAAGGTCCATTTCGGGCTGTACGGTCGCTCGCGCCGAGCGCTCGGCCTTTTCGATGGCGGGAACCGTGGTCCCGCGCTCGTTCTGGAGTGACGCCGACCGGTTTCTCGACGCGGGCGGGGGGTTCGCCGTGCTCGTCGACGGTCGGCCGGCAGCATTGGCCTTTTCGGCGTTCGTCACGAGCTCGCAGCTCGAAATCGGCGTCGAGACAGCCGAGGAGCATCGCGGGCGGGGTTTGGCGAGGCTCGCCTGCGCCGCGCTGATCGATCAATGCCTCGCCAAGGGGCTCGACCCGGTGTGGGCGTGCCGCCTCGACAATCGGGCGTCGCATCGACTCGCGGAAGCGCTCGGCTTCGTCCCGATACGGCACCTGCCGTACTTCCGGTTGCCGCCAGAAGCGGTCGGCATTCGAGGCGCTGGCCACGGCGCCAACCCGTGGGAAGAGGCGAGCTCGCCATGATCGACAGGGTTTCGCCATCGGCTGAGCGCCGAAGCTTCGCGTGCTTCGTGCTCGGTGGGCTCGCGCTCTGCGTTGCGGTCTCCGGATGCGGTTCGAGTCCACCGCACACTCCGAGCGCCATTCAGGGGAGCGATCGGAGCACCTCGAGTGACGGAGCGCCCTCCGCGTCGCCCGACTGCACGGGCTGCAGCCGCCAAGTCGGACAGGAGGGCACGCCCCTGTGCGGCAAGCCGCCGACGGTCACGCCGCCCCAAGGGGCGGAGAACCGGGTGATCACGAGCAATCACGGTGTCTTCGTCGAGTGTTCCCCGAGCTGCTGCGCGGTCGAGTAGTCCAATGCGCTCAGCACTCTCATTCTCCTGGCGGTCGCTGCTCGCGACCGTGCTCGTCGCGCCGGTCGTCGCGTGCGGCGACTGCCCGCCCAGCCGCTCGCAGCCTGCGCTGCCGGCACGTAGCGTAACGTACCACTACACCCTCGGCGCCGACGGAACCGTCATGCAGGACGGTCTTCCGTACCCGTCTTGCGCGGCCAAGTGTCGGACGACCGCGTTCGCACATGGCGCAGACTGCAACGACGCTTGCGGCGCGCTGCGGCCCAACGAGACGCTACGCGGGTGCGCCTTCGAAGGCGGTACCTTGAGTTGCACTTTCCACTACATTGCGACGGAGGAGCGCTGCAGCTGCGACGTGCTGGATTGCTGACGGTTGGCGCCCAACCGCGCCACCGATCCCGACCAGCTGCGAGGGCTTCATCGCGGCTTCTGCACCTCTTGCGGTGGCCGCCGGCGTGCAAGACGACGCCTGCCATGCGAAGGCGCTCGAGGGTGGCAGCGTCCGGGACCTTCAACGCTTCGGGCAAGGCAGCGCGGCGCCCAGCTTCTCGAGCGGCACATCCAGGTCGAAGTAGACCCTCTCCGCCCGCCCGGTGACCTGCACCGACACGGGGTGGTGAGCCAGGCCGGAGCGCGAGCCTCGCGTCACGGCCGCCGTGCCGGGCGCGCTCGCGGACTTCTTCGCGCCTGGCCCGAGCGTGCCGAGCTCGAGCCGTTCGGTGTGGGTCATGGGCTTGCCGTAGCAGCCCTCGTAGTGCACGAGGAGCGCGGCTCGCTCGAGCGGCACGTCGAGGGGGTTCGTCAGCTCCAGGGCGAGCGTCTCCCCGTCGACGCGGGCGGTCAGGTGCTCGAAGCGGCGCCCCGCCCGCACTCGAAACGAGGCGATGCCGGGCGCCTCCTCGCGCTCGAGAATCAACCCGTCCGGTCCGTCGATCCAGTCCGAGCGGCGCTGGATCGGCAGGCAGGTTCCCGGATCACGCGGGAGGTCGGGCTTGCCGTCTTTGACCACTGAACCGAACAGGATGACCGGCTCGCCGCGCAGACCGTCGAGCTCGCTGACGTTGCCCTCGAGGCGCACGAGGCCCGCGCGAAGGTGCACGTCTCGCCAGTCGGCCTGGTCGAAACTCTTGCAGAGCTTGGTGCCGAGGCGATTCACCCTGCCCAGGAGCACCGCCTCGCCGCCGCGTCGCTGATCGAGCGACGCGGGCTCGGCGGCCCCACCGGTCGCCGAAGGCGCGAGCACGGAGACCTCCGCGGGTCGCGGCTTGTCCTCCGGGCGCGGGCACGCGGAGAGCGCGAGGGCGAACAGGGGGAGGTGGCGCCGCACGCGGGTAGTCTACTCTGGCCCAGGATCGACGCGAGGCATCGGGCTTCCTCGGTGTCGTCGTGCGGAGTCAGCCGCCGAGGATCGCGAGGCACGCGGCGTAGTCTTTCGCCTGCTGGTCGAGATCTACGGAGCCACCCGCCAGGCAGATGCGAAGGCAAGGAAGCTGGCGGAAAGGACGAACAACGAGGGCTGCACATCGGCCTCCTACGCCCGAGGTCGAGAGTCCTTCCTGCCCGCGTGGCGGCGGACGTGCGCCGGGACCGCCAGCGGTGACTCTCACCCCGCCGCGTACGCCGACCTGACGATCTTCGCGATGGTCGCCAGCTGCATGTTGCTCGTGCCCTCGTAGATCTTGCCGATCTTCGAGTCGCGGAAGAGCTTCTCGACCGGGTACTCCTTGGTGAAGCCGACGCCGCCCATCAGCTCGACGGCCAGGCTCGCGGTGCGCTCGGCGACCTGCGACGAGAAGAGCTTGGCCATGGCGGCCTCCTTCACGAAGGGCTGGCCGGCGTCCTTCAGGCGGGCGGCGTTGTAGACCATGAGCTTGGCGGCCTCGACCTCGGTGGCGGCCTGCGCGTACTGGAACTCCATGCCCTGGAACTCGGCGATGGATTTTCCGAACTGCTTGCGCTCCACGATGTACTTCATCGCGTAGTCGAGGGCGCCGGCGGCGAGGCCGATCATCTGCGCGCCGATGCCGATGCGGCCCTCGTTCAGGGTCTCGATGGCGATCTTGTAGCCGATGCCCACGTCGCCGAGCACGTTCTCCGGGCCGACCTCGCAGTCCTCGAGGACCAGCTCGGTGGTGCTCGAGGCGCGGATCCCGAGCTTGTCCTCCTTCTTGCCGACGCTGAAGCCTTTCTGTCCCTTCTCGATCAAGAACGCGGTGATGCCCTTGTAGCCTTTCGAGAAGTCCGCGTTCGCGAACACGATGAAGAGCGAGCTCTCTGCGCCGTTGGTGATCCAGAGCTTGCGCCCGTTCAGCACCCACTTGTCGCCGCGCTTCTCCGCCTTCGTCTTCAGGGCGAAGGCGTCGGAGCCGGAGCCGGCCTCGCTGAGCGCGTACGAGCCCACCCACTCGCTCGACATCTTCGGCAGGTAGCGCTTCTTCTGCTCGGCGTTCGCCCAGCGCAGAATGCAGTTGTTCACCAGCGTGTTCTGCACGTCGACGAACACCGAGATGCTCGGGTCGATCTCGGCCAGGGCCTCGACGGCCAGGATGGCGTTGAAGAACGAGCTCTCGGCGCCGCCGTACTCGCCGGGCACCTCGACGGCCATCACGCCGAGCTCGAAGAGGCCCGGAATGAGCGACTTGTCGACCGCGCCGGCCTTGTCCATCTCGTGGACCCTCGGCGCCACGCGCTCGCGGGCGAACGCGAGCACCGCGTCCCGGAACATGCGCTCTTCTTCGGACAGCTGCGTGAGGGCGGGGTGGGTCATGGCTGGCGTCTAGCACGAACTTTCTTTGGGCCCTATGCTGCGCGTCAGTGGCAGGAAACAGCTTCGGGCAGTGCTTTCGCGTCACCACCGCCGGCGAGTCACACGGTCCGGCGAACGTGGTGATCGTCGACGGCTGCCCGGCGGGCCTGCCGCTCGATCTCGAAGACCTGCGCGTGGATCTCGCGCGCAGACGCCCCGGCCAGAGCCGCATCGTGTCGCAGCGCATGGAGGCTGACGAGCCCGAGATCCTCTCTGGCGTCTTCCAGGGCAAGACCACGGGCGCGCCCATCGCGGTGCTGATCCGAAACGAGGACGCGAAGAGCCAGGACTACGAGGCTATCCGGGAGAAATTCCGGCCCGGGCACGCCGACTTCACCTGGGACGCGAAGTACGGCCTGCGCGATCACCGGGGCGGTGGGCGTGCCAGCGCGCGCGAAACCGTTGCGCGGGTCGCTGCCGGCGCCATCGCGCGGAAGCTCCTCGCCTCGGCGCTCGGCGCGCGCGTGCTCGGCTACGTGCTGCGGGTCGGCGACGTGGTCGCGGAGATCGCGGAGCCCGCGGCCGTGAGCTTGGACGCGGTGGAAGCGAGCCCGATCCGCTGTCCCGACCCCGCAGCGGCCGCGCGCATGATCGAGCTGGTGGAAGATGTGCGCAAAGACCAGGACTCCATCGGCGGAGTGGCGGAGATCGTGGCAACCGGCATCCCCGCCGGTCTCGGTGAGCCGGTGTTCGACAAGCTCAAGGCCGACCTGGGCAAGGCGCTGTTCTCCATCCCGGCGGTGGTCGGCGTCGAGGTGGGCTCCGGGTTCGCCGCCGCGTCGATGCGCGGCAGCGAGCACAACGATCCCTTCGTGTCCCAGGCGGGCCAGGTTCGAACCACGGGCAACCACCACGGCGGGATGCTCGGCGGCATGTCGAGCGGCATGCCCATCGTGCTGCGCGCGGCGCTCAAGCCCACGAGCAGCCTACCTCGCGAGCAGACCACGGTGACGCGCGCGGGCGAGCCGACGACGATCCGGACCACGGGGCGCCACGACCCCTGTCTACTGCCGCGCTTCGTGCCGGTGGCGGAGGCGATGGTGGCCTTGGTGCTCGCCGATCACTGGCTGCGACAGCGCGCGATTGCAGACGCTCTCGTGCGCGGGTAATCCCGCAGGGTGCTCGCGTCCGCCGACCCCTCGCGCCCGCGCTCAGCGCGGCGCGCGGCGCTCCGCCGCGGCTGGCGCTGGTTTCAGCCGCGCGGCCTCGCGTTGGTCGTCGTGTTCAGCTGCGGGCTCGTCGCGTTCTTCATGGGCGCGGAGGTCAGCGACCGGCCGAGCGTGGCGACCTCACCGGCCATCACCAAGGTCTACTACACGCTGGGCTTGTTCGTGCTCGGGGGCATGGACCTCGGCGTGCCGAGCGGCGGCCCGCTGCTCGCACGCGTGCTGCTCTGGATGTCGTACTTCGCTGCGCCCGCCATCACGGCGTCTGCGCTGGTCGAGGCCGTCGTGCGCATCGCGGGGCAAGGCCACTGGTGGCTCTTGCGTCTGCGCGGGCACGTGATCGTCGCCGGCGCGGGCCGACTGGGCATGACCTACCTGGAGTGGCTGCGCGCGCGGAACGCGAGCTGCCGCCTGGTCGTCGTGGACGCCCGGGGAGACGCCTCCCACCTCGACGTCGCGCGCGAGGCGCTCGGCGCCCTCACGGTGTCGGGGGACATCTCGAACGACGCGGTGCTGGCGAACCTGCGCGTGGAGCACGCGGAGCGCGTGCTGCTCCTCACGGACAACGACTTCGCGAACCTGGACGCGGCGGCGAAGATCCTGGAGGTCGCGCCGGCGCTCGCGGGTCGCATCGTCGCGCACGTCTCCGACTTGCAGCTCTTGCGTGCTCTTTCGGAGACGCAGCTCGCGGAGCAGATCGAGACCTTCAACACCCACGAGATCGCGGCCACCCACCTGGTGAAGACCTCGCTGGTGCGGCACTTCGAGGAGACCGAGCCCACGGACTCGGTGGTCATCGCGGGCTTCGGCCGCTTCGGGCAGTCGCTGCTGCTCGCGCTCGAGGGCCACGCCCGGGGGCGCTTCGACCTGGTGGTGGTGGTGGACGTCGAGGCGACGCGCCGCGTGCGCGAGTTCGAGGACGAGCACGGCCACGACCCCGAGCACGAGCGCCAGGTCCTGGACGGCGACGTCGCCGACCCGGCGGTGTGGGATCGCGTGTTCGAAGCGATCGGTCAGCGCAGGCCCGTCGTGGTGCTGGGCACGGGCGACGACCGGGCGAACGTCCGCACCGCGCTCGCCGTCGCCGCGCGCCACAAGGGCTGCAAGGTCGTCGCGCGCACCATCGAGCACGTTGCCGTCGCGACGCGCCTGGCCAGCGAGCGACACTTCGAGAGCTTCGCGGTGCTCGATCTGATCGGGCAGAGCATTCCGGAGGGCTGGAGCCCGTGACTCAGGCTCCGGGCCGGCGCGGACGGACAAGATGGGGTACACAGCGCGGCTGTGAGGGAGGTTCTGTCCAGGAGGCGGACAGAAGTGGTTGCACAGCTCGGCTGTGCGGGAGGTTCTGTCCAGGAGGCGGACAGAACTGCAGGCACAGCGCGGCTGTGAGGGTGGTCTTGTCTTGGAGGCGGACAGAACTGCGGGCACAGCGCGGCTGTGAGGGAGGTTCTGTCCAGGAGGCGGACAGAAGCGGTTGCACAGCGCGGCTGTGAGGGAGGTTCTGTCCAGGAGGCGGACAGAACTGCAGGCACAGCGCGGCTGTGAGGGTGGTCTTGTCTTGGAGGCGGACAGAACTGCAGGCACAGCGCGGCTGTGAGGGAGGTTCTGTCCAGGAGGCGGACAGAACTGCAGGCACAGCGCGGCTGTGAGGGAGGTTCTGTCCAGGAGGCGGACAGAAGTGGAGGGCGGTTTCGTCCAAGGGGCGGGGCGACGGTCACCCGCGCGCGAGCCTGCGCCGAACCTCTACGGAACGCCCGAAGACGTGGCCAAGGTCAACGAGGCCTTCCTGCGCGGACAGCGCGCCGCGCTCACCAGCGGCGGCTTCTTCGAAATCGCGGGCGAGAAGACCCTGGCCACGATCGATGGCGCGAAGGAGCTGGTCGGCACGCTGCTCGCGCGCCTGGGAGGCGAGAGGCCGAGCCACGGAGGCCAGAAGCCGGAGATCGCCGCCGGGAAGCCCGAGAACGGCGCGAGCGCCGAGCCTCACTCCCCGATCGCAGGCACGTGACGTCGCTCTTCGCGGTACAGGCGCAGCACGAGCTCGCCCGCGGCGGTGTCACGGAAGTGCCGCACCTCGGACTGCATGGCGGCGCTCAGCGTGTCGAGGGGCGGCAGCGGCCAGCCGTACTCGGGCGGCACCAGCAGGGGAGCGGCCAGCGCGGCGAAGGTGAGGTCGGCGGCCGTGAAGCGGTCGCCCGTGAGGTAGCGCCGTCCGTCCGCGATGCGCTCGCCGACCTCGCGGAAGATGGCGAGGCAGCGCTCGCGCGAGCGCGCGGCGCCCTCGCGGTCCACCTTCATGCTCTTCCGCATCACGCCACGGATGGCGACGAAGCCGACGCTGAGGAACGCGCGCTCGCCGCTGGTCGAGCGATCCGCGAACGCACTCGTCATCAGCGCCTTGTCGCCAAGGACGTGGAAGTACGCGAGCCGGCGGGAGTGGGGACCGAGCTTTTCGTCGAAGTACTCCTCGAGGTCCCGGGACTGGCGCCGCTGCTCCCCGCTGCCGTAAAGGGCTCCGCTGACCTGGCGGTCGCAGAGCTCCAGGATGTCGGTGGAGTCCCCGAAGGTGCCGCTGTCCGTGACCAGCACCGGGACGGTGCGCTTGCCGCCGCTCCGGTAGGTGGCGAAGGCGTGGAGCAGCGGGACGTGGGGCTCCTCCTCGAACGGGACGCGGCAGCGCGTGAGCGCCCAGCGTGCCTTCTCGCAGTAGTGACTCGGGCCCAGCGTGAGCAGCCGGTAGGTGGGCATCGGCGCCTCCGGTAGCGCTGGAGGGGCCCCCGAGCAACGGGATTTCCACTATCGTCCGCCCCCGTGGCCTCCGTGACCCTCCGCGGCGTCGAGAAACGATTCGGGCAGACCCGCGTTCTGTCCAGCGTGGACATCGACGTGCCCGACGGCGGCTTCGCGGTCCTGGTCGGGCCGTCCGGTTGCGGCAAGTCCACGCTCTTGCGCCTCATCGCTGGGCTCGAGGAGGCGGACGGCGGCAGCATTCGCTTCGGCGACAAGGACGTCACGCGTCTGGCGCCGCGCGAGCGCGACATCGCGATGGTCTTCCAGTCCTACGCGCTCTACCCGCACCTCACGGTGCGCCAGAACCTCGCCTTCGGCCTGGAGCTGCGCAAGACCGCGAAGTCGGAGATCGAGAAGCGCATCGCCGAGGCCAGCGAGATGCTGGGCCTCGGGCAGCTGCTCGAGCGCTACCCGCGCCAGCTCTCGGGCGGGCAGCGCCAGCGCGTGGCGATGGGTCGCGCCATCGTGCGGCGCGCGCAGGTGTTCCTGTTCGACGAGCCGCTCTCGAACCTGGACGCGGCGCTGCGCGCCCAGGTGCGCGTCGACATCCGCAAGCTCCACGATCGCATCGGCGCGACCAGCGTCTACGTCACGCACGATCAGGTGGAAGCGATGACGCTCGCGGACCGCATCTTCGTGCTGAACAAGGGTTTCGTCGAGCAGTCGGGGCCGCCGCTCGACGTGTACGCACGGCCGGCGACGCGCTTCGTCGCGGCCTTCCTGGGCAGCCCGGCGATGAACTTCGTCGAGGCCGAGCTCGAGCAGAAGGACGGCCGCTGGCAGCTGAGCGCGGCCGGCGTGTCGCTGCGCCCGCCGCCGAGCGCGCTGGGTGAGAGCCCGCAGCCGGGCCAGGTGGTGCTCGGGGTGCGCCCCCACGACGTCGGCGCGCCGGAGGAGATCGGCAAGCAGAGCGCCGGCGAGATCCGCGCGAGCGTGGAGGTGCTCGAGGCGCTGGGCACGGAGTCCTTCGCGCACTGCACGCTGGCGGGGGCGCCCTTCGTCGCGCGGCTGCCTGGCGCGTCGCGCCCCGCCCGGGGCTCCGAGCTCGTGCTGGCTGTCGCCGCCGAGCACGTCCACGTCTTCGACGCCGCGACCGGTCGCGCGTTCTGGAATCGGGAGGCGTGATGGAAGGCTTCTTCGGGACGCGCGCGCTGGTGACGGGGGCTTCCTCGGGCATCGGGCTCGAGCTGGCGCGGCAGCTGGCGACGCGGGGCGCGAACCTGATCCTGACCGCGCGCTCCAAGGACAAGCTCGACGCCCTGGCGCAGGAGCTCGCGCAGATGCACCGAGTGGAGGTCCAGGTGGTGGTCGCGGACCTCGCGGCGCCCGGCGGCGCGGAAGGGTTGTGCGCCGACGTGGACGCCCTCGGCGTCAGCGTGGACCACGTGGTGAACAACGCGGGCTTCGGCGACGCGGGCGCGCTGAGCAAGGCGGACGCCGCGAAGCTCGCGGAGATGGTGCGCTTGAACTGCGAGGCCGTCGTGGTGCTGTCGCGACACTTCCTGCCGGGCATGCTCGAGCGCGGGCGCGGCGGCGTGCTCAACGTGGCCTCGACGGCTGCGTTCCAGCCCATGCCGTTCATGGCGGTGTACGCGGCCACCAAGGCCTTCGTGCTGAGCTTCTCCGCCGCGCTGGCCAGGGAGGTCGAGGGCAGCGGCGTGCGCGTGACCGCGCTCTGCCCGGGGCCGGTGCCCACGGGCTTCCAGGCCGCGGCGGGCATCGAGCCCGGCGTCGAGCGCATCGCTGCGCTCAGCGCGGAGAGGACCGCCGAGATCGGGCTCGCGGCCTACGGCGTCGGCGACACGGTGTGCGTGCCGGGCGCGGTGAACCGCGTGCAGACGGTGCTCAGCAAGCTCGCGCCCCGCGGGCTCCTCACCTCCGCGATTTCGGTCGCGATGAAGCGCTCCGGTCGAGCGAAATGACGCGAGCACTCTGGCTCTCGCTGCTCCTCGTGTGCGCGCTCGCGGGCGTCGCGCGCGCCGAGCCCCTCGCCGTCTGGCACGCCTACCGCGGTGACGAGAAGGCGGCGCTCGAGGAAGTGCTCGCGGCCTTCGAGAAGAAGGAGGCCGTGAAGGTCGAGGCGCTGCAAGTGCCCCACGACGCCTACGCGGCGAAGCTCACGGCCGCGGTGCCGCGCGGCCACGGCCCCGACGTATTCATCGATTCGCACGAGCGCATCGGCGACCTGGAGGAGCGCGGCGTCGTCGCGGTGCTGCCGCGCGAGAGCGCCGCCGCGGGCGAGTTCCCGCAGGCCGCCCTCGACGCGCTCGCCTCTCCGCAGGGCCTGCGCGGGCTGCCGCTCGCGCTCAAGTGCCTCGCGCTCTACGTGAACGAGACCCTGGTGCCCACGCTGCCGCCCACGCTCGAGGGCATCGCCGCGCTCGGCCCGGGCTTGCCGCGGGGCGTCGTCCCGCTCGCCTACGAGACGCGCAACATGTACTTCCACGCCGCGCTGCTCCACGCCTTCGGTGGCGCGCAGCTCGCACCGGACGGGAGCTTGGGCTTCCGCGGCGAGCCCGGCGTGCGCTCGCTGGAGCTGGTGCAGCGCTTGATGCGCGACGGCGCGGTGCCGGAGGAGGCGCCGGGCGCGGTGGTCGGCGAGCTGTTCAAGACCGGCAAAGCCGCGACGGTGATCAGCGGGCCCTGGTTCGCGAGCGACGTCGGCCAGAGCGTGCGCTACCGCGTCGTGCCCTTGCCGCGCATCGAAGCCGCGGGCGCGCCGATGCGCCCGTACCTGACGGTGGAGGCGGCGACGCTCACGCCGAAGGGGAGTCGGAACCCGGCGGCGAGCAGGCTGCTCGCCTTCATCGCCGGTGAAGAGAGCGCCGAGATCCGCGCCAAGGTGGGCCGCCAGGTCGTGGCGCGCACGAAGCTGCCGCCGAGCGCCCAAGGCGACCCGTTCCTGTCGGCGTTCGCCGCCCAGGCCGCGGTCGCGGTGCCCATGCCCTCGTCGCCGCGCATGCGCACGACCTGGGAGCCCGCCGAGCGCGCGTTGAAGAAGACGCTGTCCGGCACGGTGAGCGCCGAGGCTGCGCTCACCGAGGCTCAGCGCCGCTTCGACGACGTGGTGCGCCCGGCGCCCCGCGCGCGCTCGCCCAACGCCGCCATCGCCGTGCTCGGCGTGCTGGCCCTGGCCGGCGCGTTCTGGCTCTTCCGCCGCATCCAGAGCGGTGAGCTCGGCCCGGCCCTGCGTCGCTCGCTCCCGGCCTACGGCTGGGTGACGCATGCCGTGGTTGCGGTGGGCGCGCTGGTCATCCTGCCCATCGCGGTCGGCGCCGGCACGTCGTTGTTCGCCGGGCGCCAGGGCCAGATGCACTACGTGGGCCTGGCGAACTTCGCCGACATCCTGAGCGCGCGCGGCGCGCCGCTGCTCTCGAACGGCTCGTTTTACCTGGTGCTGCTCGTCACCCTGCTCTGGACGGTCGCCAACCTGAGCTTGCACGTGGGCATCGGCTTCGCGCTGGGGCTCGTGCTCTCGCGCCCGACCATGCGGCTCAAGCCGCTGTATCGCGTGCTCTTGATCATCCCCTGGGCGGTACCTTCCTACGTCACGGCGCTGGCCTGGAAGGGCATGTTCAGCCGGCAATTCGGCGCGGTCAGCGCCATCGTGGAGGCGCTGGGCGTCGAGCCCTTCTCGTGGTGGGCGCGCTTCCCGACGGCGTTCTCCGCCAACCTGGCCACGAACGTCTGGCTCGGCTTCCCGTTCATGATGGTGGTCACGCTGGGCGCGCTCACCTCGGTGCCGAAGGAGGTGCTCGAGGCGGCGGAGGTGGACGGTGCGACCCGCTGGCAACGGCTCTGGCGCGTGACCGTGCCCATGGTGGTGCCGACCATGCTGCCCGCCGTCCTGCTCGGTGCCATCTGGACCTTCAACCAGTTCAACGTCGTGTTCCTGGTGTCGGGCGGCGAGCCCGACGGCACGACCGACATCCTGGTGTCCGAGGCCTACCGCTGGGCGTTCACGCGTCAGGCGCAGTACGGCTACGCCGCGGCGTATGCGGTGCTGATCTTCCTGCTCCTGTTCGTGTCGAGTCGCCTGATGTCGCGCGTCGGCCGAACCAAGGAGGCGACGTGAACGAGCGGCGCGTCTCCGTGCTCGAGAGCGTGCTCTCGCACGTCGCGGTGCTGCTCGCCGTGGCGTTCTCCCTGTATCCCGTGCTGTGGGTGATCTCGACCGCGTTTTCGGCGGGCAGCGCCCCCGAGCGCCGCGTCCTCCCCATTCCGAGCCACCTGACTTGGGAGCACGTCGCGACCTTCAGCGGCGGTCAACACGTGCTCTCGCAGACCGTGTCCTCGCTGGTGGTGAGCGTCGCCACGGCGCTGGTCGGCATCGCCATCGCGCTGCCGGCGGCGTACGCGCTCTCGCGCATGAGCTTCGTCGGCAAGGACGCGGGCGTGCGGCTGCTGCTCGCCACGCAGATGTTCCCGATGGTGGCGAGCGCCGTCCCCCTCTACATCGTGCTCGAGACGCTGGGGCTGCTCGACACGCGCACGGGGCTGGTCGTCTGCTACGCGACGACCAGCGTGCCCTTCGCCATCTTCCAGCTGCGCGGGGCCTTCGACACCATCCCGAAGGACCTGGAGGAAGCCGCGATGGTGGACGGCGCCACGCGGCTGGGCGCCTTCCTGCGCGTCGTCCTGCCCGCGGCGCGGCCGGCCATCGCGGTCACGGGCTTGTTCGCGTTCATGAGCGCCTACAACGAGTTCATCCTGGCGGCGACCATCTTGGGCAAGGAAGAGGCGCTGACGCTCCCCGTCGTGCTCCAGCGCTACGTCGGCGAGCACGACGCTGCGTGGGGCGTGTTCGCGGCGGGGTCCATCCTGGTCAGCGTGCCGGTGATGCTGCTCTTCTACCTGGTGCAGAGGAATCTCGTCGCCGGTTTGACTGCGGGCGGCGTGAAGGGTTGACGTCGGGCCGTCGCAGGGTTTGCTGTCGGGTCGCGATGCATCACGTCCCGCGCGACACGGGTTGGATCGAGGTCATCACCGGCTGCATGTTCAGCGGCAAGACGGAGGAGCTCATCCGGCGCCTGAACCGCGCGCGTTACGCCAAGCAGCGCGTGAAGATCTTCAAGCCGCGCATCGACGCGCGCTACGCGCCGGATAGCGTGGTCAGCCACAGCAAGCAGGAGCTGACGGCCGTCGCCATCGACGACGCCCACGAGATCCTGGAGCACGCGGAGGGCGCGGACGTGATCGGCATCGACGAGGCTCAGTTCTTCGGCCCGCCGGTGGTGGGCGTGGCGGAGCGTCTCGCGAACGGGGGCAAGCGCGTGGTGGTGGCGGGGCTCGACCAGGACTATTTGGGGCGCCCTTTCGAGCCGATGCCGCAGCTGATGGCGGTCGCGGAGTACGTGACCAAGAACCTCGCCATCTGCATGCGCTGCGGGAACCCGGCGGATCGCTCGCAGCGCCTGGTGCGGCGTGACGCCACGGTGGTCGTGGGGGGCACCGAGTCCTACGAGGCGCGCTGCCGTCGCTGCTTCGACCCCGCGCTGTCCGCGCCCGCGCAGAAGCAGCTCTTCGACGCGGCCGACGGCGACGCCTGACTCACTGCCTGCCGCACACCGTGGCGAGCACGCCCTCCAGGCGCTGCAGCGAGCGCACCTTCTCCAGGGAGGTCGGCATGGCGCGTACGAGCGTGGTGTAGTCCTGGAGCTTGCGCGCGTCGGCGCCGCTGACGCGTCCGACCGCCGCCTCCAGAGCTCCGAGCTCCGCTTCCGTCGGCAGAGAGCGCGTCGCGCTCAAGAGATCGACGGAGTAGTCCACCCACGCCGCCGACGGCAGCGCCCGCGCCAAGGCCAGCGCGAGATCGATGGCGAGCTGGCGCGAGAGCCCGTCGCACTGACCCGCCGCCGCGGCGGTCAGCACCTCGCGCAAGCGTCCATCCAGGATCATCTCCGCGCGCTTCGCGTCGCCGGTGCCGATGGCACGCTGCGCGACGCTGCCGAGCAGCTCGAGCGCGTGCGCTTTGGAGGTCGCGGCCGTGCGCGCCGAGCCCGGCGCGGGCAGCGAATCGACCAGCGTGGGACGACCGGAGGGCATGTCCTGGGGGCGCAGCGTCTCTTGGACGTCGCCGAGTTGGAGCTCCGTCTCGACGTCGCCGATCAGCACGCGATCGCCCGGCGCGAGCGACTGCCGGCCGCGCACGACGCGACGCCCGTTCACGAACACGCCGTTCGAGCTTCCGAGGTCCTCGACGCTCGGGCCGCTCTCGTCCACCACCACGCGCGCGTGCAAGCGCGAGACCTTGGCGCCGTCCAGGATGACCTGGCAGTGCGCGCTGCGCCCGATGTCGTAGCTCCCCGGCGGCAGCGGCAGCCATCCGGTCGGGACCTTCAGGCGGTAGCGAGTCCCGGTCGTCACCGCAGCCCAATCTAGCTCAGGCGAGCCTCACGGGCAGACGACGTACGTCAGCTCGAGCTTCGGCCGCGTGACCGGATCGGTGGCCTCACGGCTCGCGAAGTGGAGCTTCTCTCCGTTGAGCGCATCGGGGACCAGGGGCTTCAGCAGCCAGCCCTCGTTGCCGAGGGCTCCCGAGATCATGCCGGTGACGTCGCTGGTGACGTCCCAGCTGACGGTGTCGCCGACCTTGACGGCGGCGCTGAGCGCCGCCTGCGCGCTGAGCCCGGCGACATCGCCGCCGTTCACGGTCCAGGAGTTCGTGGCGTCGTACTTGACCCAGTTGCAGTCGACTTCGGTCCAGGCCCTCTGAGGCCGGTATGCTCCCAGGTCTTGCTGTGCGCCGTCGTTCAAGATCACGCGCAGCTTCAGCGTCGCCTTCGTGAGCTTCGCGCCCGTCGGCAGCGTGGACTTGCCCACTTCGAAGGCCACGAGCGGCCGGTGCCCAGCGGACTGTTTCACCGTCATCACCTCGAGGATCACTTCGCTGCCGTGCACCGAGCTTGGCGGAGAGTTCACGATGTACGTGTCGCGGTTCGCCTCGAGCACGAGCGTTTGCTGCCCACCGCAGCCACCCACGGCCCCGCTGCCGCCGCCTCCCGGCGCGCCGCCCGTGCCGGCCGAACCTCCGGTCGCACCGCCCGCGCCGCCCGTGATGCTGCCACCCGTTCCGCCGCTCGAGGTACCGCCGCTGGCGGCCGTTCCCCCGTCTTCCTCGACGTTTGGTGCTGTGTCGGGAAACAGGCTACACGCCACGCCCGCGAGGCCGATGCTGAACAAAAGCGCGCGTCGCACCGAGCGCAGTATGCCACAGCGAGCGCGCGTGCGAGCCCCTGCCCAGTCTCCTATAGTAGCCAGGTGCGCAACACGCCGGTCACTTGGCCGCGCGCGGAGCTGGGAGGGGGCGTCCCGACGACGGGGCGACGCTTCGCGCTGCTGATGGGAGGAAGCGAGATCGCCCTGTCCCGGGGCGAGCTCCTGATGGGGCGGAGCCGGAGCTGCCAGGTCATCGTCGATGACATGCTCGTCTCCCGACATCACGCGCGCCTCTTGGTGTCGCGCGTGGCGCTGTTCGTCGAAGACCTGGGCAGCACCAACGGAGTGATCGTCAACGAGGTCCCCATCGTGGGGCCGACGCCCCTGCACGACGGCGACCGGATCATCGTCGGCACGCAGGAGCTCCTGGTGCGCGCCGTGGACGACGGCGTTCCGACCATCGAGCCGCCCTCACCCCGCGCGACCCAGCCGACCCCGAAGGCGCAGGCGTCCGTGCAGATCCCGGCTGCGCATCACCTGCCGACGCGGCCGGAGGTGCCCGCGCAGCGCACCGTCCCCATGGTCTCGGCGCGAGGACCGGCGGCGCACCCCGGGCTCGACGCAGCGGACAACACGCAGCACACCGAGAAGGCGGACGGTCTTCTCACCATGGCACGCATGGCCGACCGCATGATCACCATGGGGCGGCACGACGCCGCAGCGCGCCTGCTCGGGGATCACCTGACGGGGGTCCTGACGAAGGCGAAAGAAGGCCGCGCGGTTCCCCGCGACGTCCTCGACACCGTGGGCGTCTACGGTCTGAAGCTCACCGAGGTGACCCACGACCCGACGTGGGCGAACGTCGCGATCGAGCTGCATCACCTGGTCCAGCGGCCGCTGCCGGAGAAGGCCATCGCCGCTCTGGAGCTCGTGGTGCCCAGGCTCGAAGGCCTCGATCGCCAGCTCTTGCTCCGCTACAAGGCCGCGCTGCGGGACGCCGCAGACAACCTGTCGCGCGACGAGTGGGCGCTCGTGGAGCGCATCTTGAAGATCCCCACCCGGTGAGCCGTGTCCCAGGCTGATGCTGCCCCGACCTTCGAAGCCCGCCGTCGCCTGGCGGGGGCGAGGCTCGGCCGCTACCAGGTCGGACCGCGCATCGGCGTGGGCGGCAGCGCTGCGGTCTACCTCGGGCGCTTGACCGGGCCGATGAGCTTCGAGCGGCTGGTGGCCATCAAGGTGGTTCACGACCACCTCTCCGAGGAGCGCGAGTTCATCACGCAGTTCCTGGACGAAGCGAACCTGCTGGTGCGGCTCGCGCACCCCAACATCGTGCAGGTGCAGGAGCTCGGCCGCGAGGGCGAGACGCTGTTCCTCGCGATGGAGTACCTGCACGGGCAGGCGCTGGCGAAGCTCGGCAGCGCGCTCGCACGCCGCGCCGAGCGCCTGGCGCCCGCGGCGGTGGCCTGGCTCGGCGCGCGCGTCGCGGAAGGGCTGGGCTACGCCCACGACCTCAAGGACGACCAAGGCCAGTCGCTCGGGCTGGTTCATCGCGACATCAGCCCGCAGAACGTGTTCATCACGTACACGGGCGAGGTCAAGCTCATCGACTTCGGCATCGCGCGCGCGGCCGGGCGCATCGCGCAGACCACGCTGGGTCGCGTGAAGGGCAAGTTCAGCTACATGGCGCCCGAGCAGGTGCTGGGGAAGGAGTTCGATCACCGCGCGGATCTCTTCGCCCTGGGCGCGACGCTCTACGAGGCCGCGGTCGGCGCGCGCTTGTTCGCCGGCATCGACGAGTCCGAGACGCTGCACAAGCTCTTGTTCGAAGAGGTCCCCGATCCTCGTACGCGAATCCAGGGCTTCCCGCCGGGGCTCGCGAAGATCCTCGCGCACGCCCTGGAGAGCGAGCCGGCCAAACGTTATCAACACGCGCGCGAGATCGCGCGGGACTTGGACGACTTCGTGGGCGCGGACGGCGCCGACGCCGCCAAGGCGCTGGTCGTCGAGGCGATGACGCGGCTGTTCCAGAAGGAGCGCGACGAGCAGCAGAGGTCCATCGACGCCCTGCGCACGGCGAGCCTCGAGGAGGTGACCAGTCGCGACGTGACCCACGCTGACCGCGAGAGCGGAGTGGTCACCGTGCGCCCCGTCGAGCCCAAGCGCCTGCCCATGTGGGTCTACGGAGCGGCCGCCTTCGGCGTCGTGGTGACCTTGGGCGTCGCAGGTGTCGCGCTGCGCTCGGACCCGAAGCCTGCGCCCGGTCCGGGGCCCAGCGCCGTCCCGCAGCCCGCGCACGTCAGCGTCGAGGTGACCACGCAGCCGGCCGTCGACGCCACGGTGCGCGTGGCCGGCGTCACGGCCGAGGGCAAGCCGCCGCGCGCGCAGGTGCCGCGCGGAGACTCGCCCGTCGATGTCGAGGTGAGCGCGCCCGGCTTCGAGCCCGCGAAGGTCAGCGTCGTGCCGGATCGCGATCGCGGGCTGGTCGTAGCGCTGACGAAGATCCCGGACCCCGCCCCACCGCCCAGCGCAGAGAAGCCCACCAAGGCGACCGGCAAGGGCGGCCGTGTCGGACCGACCAAGCCGAACGATCCCCTGGTGACAAAGTACCCGTTCGGCAAAAAGTAGTAACCTGTCGGCCATGCTGCTCCGGCGCGGTCTGCTCCTCGGCGCGCTGCTGCTCGTCGAGCCCGGCGTGGCGCTCGCCCAGGAGTGCACCGCCGACGCCGAGACCTGCGGCCGCCAGGAGTTCGAGGCGGGGATCGAGGCCTACAAGAAGCAGAACTTCGCCGACGCGGCCCGGCACTTCGAGGCGGCGCAGAAGGTCAGGCCGCACCCCGTGGTGCTCTTCAACTGGGCGCTCGCGGAGTCGAAGCTCGGGCGCTTCGCCACGGCGCTCGAGCACATGGACAAGGTGCTCGCGGATCCCGAGACGCCCAAGGACCTGATGGCGGAGGTGAAGAAGGAGCGCGCGATCGCCGAGCGCAACGTCGGCACCTTGGAGATCGAGGTGCCCGAGGGCGCCGAGACCTTCGTGGACGACGCGCCTGTGCCCGGTCGCCCCGCCGTGGCGCGCCTCGACCCGGGCGAGCATCGCGTGCGTGTGGTGCTCGACGGCAAGAGCCTCACCGACAAGAGCGTGCGCGTGCGCTCGGGCGAGCGCTTCCGCCTCGAGGTGGAGCGACCCAAGGACGACGCGAAGCCGCCGCCTCCACCGCCGCCGAAACCTCCGCCGCCGCCCGAGGCCGGCCCGAGCCCGCTCTGGTTCTACGTGGGCGCCGGCGTCACGGCGGTGGTCGGCGGCGTCGCGGTGTGGAGCGCCCTCGACACCCGGAGCGCGTTCGACGACTACGAGCGCGACCTGCCCAAGTTGAACCAGCGCGAGGCCGACGCCCGCGTCAGCGACGGTCACGACAAGGAGCTGCGCACCAACATCCTCCTGGGAGCCAGCGCCGTGGCCGCCGTGGGCACCGCCGCGCTCGGGCTCTTCGTGGTCGACTGGGGCAAGGGTAAGGAGCGCGGAGGCGTCGGGCTGTTCGTCGGACCCACGGGCTTCGCAGCGGCCGGCAAGTTCTGAGTCAAGCCTTCACGCACGCGGCGAGCTCGTCCAGCGCCTTGTCCGCGAGCGCGATGCCGTTCGGGTAGGTCTCGCCCTCGGTGATGCGGCGGGAGAGCCGGCCTTCCGGCGAGATGCGCCAGGGGCTCTTCTTCTGGCCGACCAGCTCGCCGATCTTCAGCGGGTCGAGCGGCGTGTCGTCGCGCAGGTG
>Ga0233425_10003128_pt1 | contig 30912 bp, 32 predicted proteins | sample Watercolumn_Towu_2_FD_181712 | JGI IMG/M metagenome (GOLD analysis project Ga0233425, IMG submission 181712) | Freshwater microbial communities from Lake Towuti, South Sulawesi, Indonesia - Watercolumn_Towuti2014_140_MG | ecosystem: Environmental > Aquatic > Freshwater > Lake | place...
GGGGTGGCTACGTGACGTAGTGTTAATGTTCGGGCAATTGCCTCCCCGCGGCCGGGGACGCTAGAAGGTGTCCGCTAAGGCCGGTTCCCGGTTCGGACGAGTGTACCGATCCATCGGTCCGGGACAGCGGCGCCAAAGGAGGAAGCTCAACGATGTTTCGTGCACACGTCCGCGTGGCCCTGATGGCGGGGGCAGTGGCTCTCCCCGGCGCTCTCATGGCGGCAGCCGACCCGCAGGTGACCAAGAGCGTTCAGACGCTCATTTTCGACACGCCGCACATGAGCCTTGTCTCCAAGGGGCGTGAGCTCACCTATCGCTACGAGCACACCGTCTCGAGCGAGGCGCTTCTCGGCAAGCCTTTCTCCGATAATATCCGGGTGCGTGTGCTGAAGGTCGACGCTACGGGCAAGCGCGACGTCGACATGAAGGTGTTCGGCGGCGAGTACGAGCGAAAGTGGGGCGAGTCCGGCCTCACGCTCAATCCCATCTTCATCTGGTACATGAACAACTCGGTGAACCAGTATCAGAGGCTGGCCGGGGGCGGGGAATACCCCTACCTCAAGGACCGATTCAGCAAGGCCTTCGTCGAGAAGAACGAGATCGAGGCCGCCAAGATCCAGTTCGACGGCAAGGAGGTCGATGGCTACAAGCTTACGCTGACGCCTTATGCCGGCGACAAGAACGTGCGCAAGATGCAGGGCTTCGAGAAGTCGACATTCGTGGTGACATTCAGTCCCGACGTGCCGGGTTATTTCGTCGAGATGACGGCCAACATCGAGAGCCGGAAATCGAATACGCCCAAGATGACCGAGCGGCTGACACTGGTCAAAGTGGGAGACATGCAATGAAGAGCTGGATCGGGGCCCTTTTGACGGCGAGCGTGGCGCTCGCGGGAGCGGCACGGGCCGATGCCGAGCAGAATTGGAACGACTATCCGACCAATGCCCGGGCCGACTATGTCTACGCCTGCATGCAGGCCAACGGGCAGACGCGCGAGGTGCTCGACAAGTGCTCTTGCTCGATCGACGTGATTGCCAGCATTCTGCCCTATGAGAAATACGTCGAGGCCGAGACCGTGCTGTCCCTCCGCCTGCGGGGTGGCGAGAGCGTCGCCCAGATGCAGGGCCGCGTCATGGTCGAGAAGGTGCGCGAGCTGAAGCTTGCCCAGGTGGAAGGCGAGTTGCGCTGCTTCTGAGAACGGTCGCGACACGCTGAATTGGAAAGAGCGCTACCGCAGCGCCATCCCCTCTCCCCGCCCGGGGGGAAAGGGCAAGGGTGAGGGGCAGCCACAGCCCATCACGACCCCTTGGGAACCGAGGAACCCTTCATGACGCGCTCGTCGGTGTCCTTGGCTGTGACCTCGATGGTCTCGTCCGCCGCCCCCGCATAGGTGAAGCGGATGTTGGGGTCCTCGCTGATGGAGATGCCGCCCGTCATCGTGAAGATCGTCTCTCCGCCGCGCTTCACCTCCATGTTGGTGATGTACTTCGCAAGAATCCAATAGCCGGTGAGCTGGTTCTTCTGCAGGCCGGAATACTGCGGGTGCTTGATCATGAGCAGGCCCTCGCGCATGCCCGAGGAGCTCGCTTCACCCAGGCTCTTGACCTGCATCCGGCCAATCTCGGCAAGCACGGCGTCGGGGTCCTTGAGGGCCGGTGCGGAGCATCCGCCGGCCGCCTTCACGAACTTCGCGGCCATATGCAACTTGCCGTCGGCTGTCTCGACCACGGCGCGGATGTCGGTGTAGGCGTCGACGCGCACGCGGGTCGAGATCATGCGCTCGCCGTTTCCGGCGGCCGGTCCGAAGGTGAACTCGGCCACTACCGGCGACGGGTTCTTGTCGATGAGGATCGTGAGCCTGGTGGCGTTCGCCGCGTGCTCGGCCGGGATGCGCACGGTGAGTGGGGTCAAGGCGGCGTCCTCGGCTCGGTCGGGGGCCTCGAGGGAGACCACGCCCGTGCCGCTCACGATCTCGCGCGAGTTGAAAACGTCCCGCTGAAGGATGGGCCACACATCCTCCTCCTCGGGGCCGGCAGCCAGCGCGGGCAGAGCGCCGGCAAAGACCGCGAACAAGGCGGCAGCTACTGGGGCGGTGAGCCCGGTCTTCAAGAGTCCACTGCTCATTTCCACGTTCTCCGAGAGCCGATGTGGATGGTGATGGCGCCGCGAGAGCCCAGTCAGCGGGTTCCGGCGCCGTCACTGCTGTCGTATGCTATTGTTCCCACTCGAGTTCCGCAAACGCCGCCGACGCGTTACGCGCATTATAGTCCTCAAACAGGAGCCACGCACCTTTTTCGGATTGACCGGCCGAGGTCATGGCGTCGGCCAGCGTCTTTCCTGACCTGATCAGAGCCCGGACGTCGGCGGCAAGCCTGTCGAGGTATCCCCTGAGGGACTTGGCGCCCTCCGGCCAGGCCATGGCAGGAGGGCCGTGTCCGGGCACTACCCGCTCGGCCGGCTCTAGGGTGAGCCGCTCCATAAGAGCAATCCAGCCCAGGATCGATCCGTCGATGGTCGGCACGTGCTCCGAGAACAGGAGATCTCCGAGGAACAGTATTCCGGTCCTGGTGCAGCGGACGGTGAGGTCGTTGTCAGTGTGTGCGGTCGGCTGTGCTGTGAGCGTGAGCGCCCGGCCGCCGAGATCGAGCGATTGGGTGCCTTCGATCCCCCTCGTCGGCATGATGATGCGTATGCCCTCGAAGGCCTCCGCTCCGAGCAGCTCCTTGTTGCGCGTCAGATAGCGATCGGCGCGCGCGGCGAGACCACGGGCCATCTTGTGATGCGCGACGAACGTGACGCCGTCCTCGGCGAACGCGGCATTGCCGAAGACGTGATCCGGGTGCATGTGGGTGTTGATGACGTACCGGACCGGCCGATCGGTCACCTCGCGGAGAGCTGCTTTGAGCAGGGTGCCCACCCGCGCACTCCCGCCCGTATCGATCACTGCGACCGCGTCGGCGCCAACGACGAAGCCCGCATTCGAGATATCGCCGGCGTTGTCGGGCGCGAAGAGCGCGTGACGCCCTTGATGCACGAAGACGCCGGGCGCGATCTCCGCAACGAAACGGCCAGCTGCCGCAGTGGCCGGCCGAGGAGGCCCGGATGCGAGAGGAAGGGAGGCCAGCGCCGCCGCGAGACGGAGAAGCTGGCGACGAGAGAATTCGCGCCGGCTGGCGGCAACTCTCTCTCTGCCGGCAACGATCTCCTTCACGGTCTGCTCCACTTTCGAAACACGCGCGTCATGCCGGCGCCCGCGCTGGGGCAACCCGGATCCTCCCGGCGCAGCCGAGCTAGAGATAGCCTTAGGAGGCACAACCGCGCAAACTCGACCCGTCTGCATGGGTGGGCGCGACGTGCATTTTTGGGGGAAATTGGCCGATTCCGGCAATGTTCCAAGAATCGAGGGGGCGCATTATTCACAGATACAAAGGGAAGTCAATGGGCAGTCGTTGCCGCTGCGGCTGGACGCAACTAGGCGTGCGGCGCAACAATGTGCGTGTGCATCGCAACAAATGCTGCAAATACGGGTGCAAAATGGGTCACCAAGCCTGTCCTATCAGGTCTCCACGAAATTTGTTGCGGCGGGAGTGGCTTGCGGACCTCACGAGAAAGTGTCTACATGTGACCACGGTAGCGGAGGCTGTCGGCCGGGCGCTCAGTGCGGCGCACGTCCATTGTTCTGGCTCGGTAACGAGAAGGGAAAACCCTCGAAGCAGTACTCGAGCCGCGACACCTGTCTCTCCGCCGACCGTTAGCAAGCGTGGCAAGAACCTTCTAAGGAGGAAGCGCGATGCGCAGAAGTGCACTCGCATGTGGCCTGCTCGCTTCAGTTGCTCTGTCTTCGACCGCATGGGCGAACGCAGACGTAGCTAAGGCGACGGCAGACCCGAACAACTGGGCGATGCAGCAGGGTGATTACCTTGGCTGGCGTTACTCGAAGCTCGATCAGGTCAACAAGGGCAACGTCAAGGACCTCAAGGTCGCTTGGCAGTTCTCGACCGGCGTGCTCCGTGGTCACGAGGGCTCGCCGATCGTCATCGGCAACATGATGTACGTCCACTCGGCGTTCCCCAACATCGTGTACGGCTTGAACCTCGACAACCCTGTCGAGCCGAAGATCGTCTGGAAGTATGAGCCGAAGCAGGACCCGACGGTCATCCCCGTCATGTGCTGCGACACGGTCAACCGCGGTCCGCAGGTCGCCGGTGGCACCCTCATCATGGGTCTCGCCGACACCTCGCTCGTCGCCCTCGACACGGCGACCGGCAAGGAGAAGTGGAAGGTCGTCAACGGCGATCCGAAGCGCGGTGAAACCTACACCGGCAACCTGATCATCGTGAAGGACAAGGTCATGATGGGCACCTCGGGCGCCGAGTTCGGCGTTCGCTGCCATGTGACCGGCTACAACCTTGCCGATGGCAAGAAGGTGTGGCGCGCCTACTCGATGGGTCCCGATGAGGACATCCTCGTCGACGACAAGACCATGTCGCTCGGCAAGGCGGTCGGCAAGAACTCGTCGCTGTCGACCTGGACCGGCGATCAGTGGAAGACGGGCGGCGGCTCCACCTGGGGCTTCTACTCGTATGATCCTGATCTGCACCTGATGTACTACGGCACGGGCAATCCGTCGACGTGGAACCCGGTTCAGCGCGCTGGCCCGGATGGCAAGCGCATCGACCAGAAGTGGTCGATGACCATCATGGCTCGTAACCCCGACACCGGCGTGGCCGCCTGGTTGTACCAGATGACCCCGTTCGATGAGTGGGACTACGACGGCGTGAACGAGTCGATCCTCACCACCCAGAAGATCGGTGGCGCGGACCGCAAGGTTCTCACCCACTTCGATCGTAACGGCTTCGCCTACACGATCGACCGCGCGACGGGTGAGCCGCTCGTAGCCAAGCCCTACGACGAGGACCTCAACTGGTCTTCGGGCGTCGAGCTCGACAAGTCCAAGCCCAACTACGGCCGTCCTACGGTTCTTGATGCCAAGTCGACGTTCATGAACGGAACCGACGTCAACACCAAGAACATCTGCCCGGCCGCTCTGGGCTTCAAGGACCAGCAGCCGGCTGCCTACTCGCCGCTGACGGGCCTGTTCTATGTGCCGATCAACAACGTCTGCATGGACTACGAGCCGCAGAAGGTCTCGTACACTCCTGGCCAGCCGTACGTTGGCGCGGTGCTGTCGATGTTCCCGCCTGAGGGCAAGACGAACACTGGCCACTTCACCATCTGGGATGGCGCGAATGGCAAGATCGTTGCTCAGCATGACGAGCCGTTCTCGGTCTGGTCGGGCGTTCTGACCACGGCCGGCGGCATCGCCTGCCACGGCACCCTCGAAGGCTACGTGAAGTGCCGCGATCAGGACGGTGGCAAGGAGCTGTTCAAGCACCGCATCCCGTCTGGCTCGATCGGCAACGTGTTCACGTATGCTCAGAAGGGCAAGCAGTACATCGGTCTGTACTCGGGCGTTGGTGGCTGGGCCGGCATCGGTCTCGCCGCTGGTCTCGAGAAGCCGACGGACGGCCTGGGCGCAGTCGGCAACTACGCCGGCCTGAAGTCCTACACCGCTCTCGGCGGCACGCTGACGGTTTACTCGCTGCCCTAATCGGGTTCGTGAGCTAGACTAAAGGGCCGGCGCGGGGAAACCCGCGCCGGCTCTCTTTTAAGTGGAAAGGCCAATAAGTGGGAAGGCCGGACGGGAGGTTACTTAAAGTTCAGCCAGCCGAGGACCGTGCTCGTCTTGTTGAGCTGCGTCAACTGCACTAATTACGAAAATACGATCCGGCCTCTAGGATGAGAATTTGGCAAGCTGCCCGTAAGAAGAGCAGCGTTCGGCACAGGTTGAAACGCTCCAAGAACAGGGGACACGCGTGAACAGGCTCGGAATCGCTCTGGTGGCAGCCACACTGGGCTGCATCGTCGGGTTTGCAGGAATTGCGCAGGCAGACAATCCGGCTCCGCCCGCTGCGGCAGACGGAAGCAAGGGAGGCGGGAAAAAAGGGGAGGACGGCAAGTACGTGCTTCCCGATGGAACCCTGACATTCAACATCGCCCCCGACGGGACGGTCGACTGGTACACCTACTCGGGCTACAAGCGTTACCATTCGGAATGCCACGTCTGCCACGGCCCGGGTGGAGATGGCTCGAGCTTCGCTCCCGCCCTGAGTGAGTCCCTTAAGGTCATGGATTATCAGACGTTTGTGACCACGGTCATGAGTGGCCGGGTGACCGACAAGGCGGGCACGAAGTTCATCATGCCGGCCCTCGGAGATAACAAGAACGTGGCTTGCTTCATCGACGATCTCTACGCCTATATTCGCGCGCGCGCTGTGGGCGATCTGCCGTTTGGCCGCCCGGAGAAGCGCGAGGACAAATCGCAGGCAGCCAAGGACTATGAGAATGCGTGCTTCGGCCCGTAAGAGTTCGATCGCACTCTTGAGCGCACTTCTGGCCGGCAGCTTGGGCGCCCTCGGCGCCCGGGCTGTCGAGACCAACAACCCCGATCTCGTCAACCGTAAAGTGCTCCGCGTCTGCTCGACGCCGGAGAACCTTCCCTACTCGAATGAGAAGCTCGAGGGGTTCGAGAACAGGATCGCGGCCATCGTCGCCGAGGAGCTGAAGCTTCCCGTCGAGTACACGTGGTTTCCCCAGGCTCCCGGCATGATCCGCAAGACGCTCGCTGCCAAGCGCTGCGACGTGATCCTGCAGACTGTGCAGGCGGACGAGTTCACGCTCAACACCAACGCCTATTACCGCACGACCTACGCTCTCGTTTACAAGAAGGGCAGCGGGCTCGACGGCCTGAGGTCCTTCTTTGACGACCGCTTGAAGGATAAGCGCGTCGGCATCCAGGCCGGAGTGCCGGCCGCCGACCAAGTGGCCAAGGCGGGCTTGATGCCCAAGGCGAAGCCTTACCTCCTGCAGGTCGACACCCGTTTCTTCAATCCGATGAAGGATATGGTGGCCGATGTCCGCTCGGGCGAAATCGACGTGGCGGTGCTCTGGGGGCCGTTTGCCGGCTACTATGCCCATCAGGGCGGCGATGACCTCACCGTCGCGCCGATCCTCGAGGAGGTGCCCGGTACACCCAAGCTCGACTACCGCATGACAATGGGCGTGCGCGCGGGCGAGGTGGCCTGGAAGCACCAGCTCAACGACATCATCAAGAAACGCCAGGGCGACATCGACAAGGTGCTGCTCGACTACGGCGTGCCGCTCCTCGACGAGGACCGGCATCTGATCACGGCTGCGCGCCAGTGACCGGATAGCAGTTGACTCGAGGCCGCGTTTCCGGACGGAAGCGCGGCCTCAGTCTTGTTCGAAGCCGTTCCCGTGAGCCGAGGTCGAGTATGCCCGGTCAGGGGGGCCCTTGAGGGAGAGCATGAGGCGTCAATCAGTGGAGGAGCGGCCGCCGGGCGCGCCGTCAGGCTGCAAGCCCAGGGGGCTCGCCAAGCCAGCCGGGGCCGCGGCCCTGCTGTTGATGGTGGCGGCGACTGTTTCGGCGGGCACCGTCGGGGCCCTGGCCGAGGGCCTCGGCCAGTCCGGGGTGGCGGCTTCCGGCCCGGTCACGGCGGGCGGCGAGGACGGGCACGACGTTGCCGAGCCGGACGGCTACCGGATGGACGACTACCGCAAACCGGTCCCCAAGACGCTCGAAGGGGCGCGCGTCATCACGACCGAGGAGGCCGAGGCACTGGTCGCCGACGGCAAGGCCGTTTTCATCGACGTCTACCCGCGTGCTCCCAAGCCGCCCAACCTTCCCGCCGGCACGCTCTGGCGGGACCCGCCCCATTCGTCGATGGAGGGGGCGCACTGGCTGCCCAACGTCGGCTACGGGGCCCTGCCGCCGGAGGACGATGCCTATTTCAGGCGCAGTCTCGAGCGGCTCACCGGGGGAGACCCGGCGCGGTCCGTGGTGTTCTTCTGTCTGAGAGACTGCTGGATGTCCTGGAACGCCGGCAAACGGGCGATGACCTACGGCTACACGAGCGTCATTTGGTTTCCGGAGGGCACGGATGGCTGGCAGGAAGCCGGCAACCCGATCGCCGCCATCAAGCCCTCTCCATAGTCGCGGAAGCCGGATGGTGAAGCGGCCTCGGCCGATCGCTCCGTAGCGCTATTTGCTCATATTGGTGCGGATCGTCCTGGCCAGGTCATAGAGCCGCGCATCGATGATGACGGGCAGCTCGCAAGCCACGGGAATGCTTTGCTGGCGCTCCTGGAAGATGCGCGTGGCCCACTCGAATTTCTCCTGCGCGGCGGCGAGCTCTGCAGCGGCCTTCTCGTCGGCCTGAGCCTTGGCCTCGAGCTCTGCAATGGCGGCGCCCTGATCCTCGATATCCTTGGCGCGGTCGCGCTGGCTGCGCAGGAATTTCTCGAGGCCGTTGACCACCGCGCGGCGCTGGGTCCCCACCTTGTCGAAGAGGCCGGCAAAGAGCAGTGTGAGCTTCGGGTCCTTATCCGCGGCCGGGAGCTTGCCGGCAAAGGCCTTGATCGCCTCCTCCGCCTCCTTGAGATCGACGCGCCGGTTGGCAACGGACTCGATCACCGCATTGAGCTCCTTGTCCTCCCACCAGCCCTTGAGCCCGTCGATGCTGGGGCCGTCCCACACCTGGGAGACGTTGATGTTCTCGACCTTGCGCTGAACGCAGGGCCAGTCGATGTTGACCTTGTCGACCGCATGAGCGGGCGCGGCGACAGCCCAGAGGGCGGCCGAGACGAGTGGGGCGAGTGACGATTTCGTGTTCATCTTCATCGGGCTTTGTGTGCTTCGACTGCGGCGTGAAAGAGTTCTCTATTCGAGCGGCGCCTAACCCCCGCCAGCACCTGGACCTCCGGGGCCGCCGCGCCGTCCAATCAACCCCTTCGACGGATTATAGGCAAACACGGCGGCCGCCAGGAACAGGACGGTGCAGGCCGAGACAACGAGTAGCGAGACGACATCCACGTGCCCGTAGAGGGCGAAGCGGATCAGCTCCACGGCATAGGAGAACGGATTGAAGCGGCAGATCTCATAAAGGAGGGGGCTGCTCTCGCGGATGCGCCAGAGGGGGTAGAGGGCGGACGAGGCGAAGAACATCGGGAAGATGACGAAGTTCATGACGCCCGCGAAGTTCTCGAGCTGCTTGATGATCGAGGACATGAAGAGCGCGAGCGACCCCAGCATCAGTCCGGCGATGACGAGGGCGGGGATGACGAACAGATAGCCCGCGACCGGCTGCAGGAACGCCGGAACGGCGAGGAACGAGACGATCACCGGCTCCTTCATGCTGGGAATGATCGCTTCGAGCCAGCCGGGAGACTCGAAGCCGGTGAAGAGCTTGATCTCGTCGACGGGTGGGAGCTCGATGCCCCAGAAATAGGCGACGAGCAGGAAGGCAAACACCTGGAGGAGTGCGACCGAGACGCCGCCCAAGAGCTTGGAGACGAGCAGGAAGGAGCGCGGAAAGGGGCTCACCAGGAGCGTGCGCATGGTGCCAGTCTCGCGATCGTACACCATCGACAGCGACGACTGCATGGCGTTGAAGAGCAGGATCATGCCGACGAGGCCCGGCGTGACGAACTCCTCGTAGAGCACGTAGGACTGATAGGGCGGGATGATCGAGACGCCGAGCACCTGACGAAAGCCGGCAGCGAAAATGAAGAGCCACACCAGCGGGCGCACGAGCGCGGAGAAGAAGCGCTCGGTCTGGTGCAGGAAGCGCAGCACCTCGCGCCAGACAATGCCGCGGAAGCAGGCCAGATAGGCTCGGAGGCCGAGCCTCGGAGGCGTCACATCGGGAACGAGATGGAGAGGAGATGCGATGGTCATGCAGCCTCCGCGATGGTGGTGCCCGTGAGGGCGCGGAAGGCCTCGCGCACGGAGGAGACGCCGGCCGCGCTCTTCATGCCGGGCACGGTTCCGGCAAACAGCACGCGCCCCTTGTGCAGCACGACGACGCTGTCGGTCTCGGCGACCTCGTCGATGAGGTGGGTGGCCCACAGCACGCCCAGCCCCTCAACCGCGACGAGGCCGCGTACGATCGAGATCACGCTTTCGCGCGAGCCGATATCGAGGCCGACGGTCGGCTCGTCGAGGAGGAGTAGGCCGGGCCGGTGCAGAAGCGAGCGGGCAATCTCGACCCGCCGGGCCTGTCCCCCCGAAAGAGTTCTGACCTTGGCATGCGCGCGGTCGGCGAGCCCGACCGTCTCGAGCGCTTTCGCGATCCGCTTTCGTGCCTCCCGGCCGCCGATGCCGTGGAGCGACGCGTGATAGGCGAGGTTCTGAGCGAGCGACAGATCGGAGTCGATGGCCTTGCTCTGGAAGCAGACGCCGAGGCGCTGCAACGCCTGCGTGGGGCGCCGGCGCACGTCGTGGCCCAGGATGCGGATGTCTCCGGAGACGTTGTCGTAAAGGCGCGTCACGAGCGCAAACAAGGTCGATTTGCCGGCTCCGTTGAGGCCGAGCAGGACGGTGAACGAGCCCCTCGGTACTGTGAGAGAGACGTTGTCGAGTACCAGATTGTCCCCGAAGCGGTGGCTGACGCCGCGAACGGAGAGGGCGTCCAGCGGCGAGCCGACCGGTGGGAGGCTAACGGAGGTCATGTTGCGATTTCGATCGTCCTTGCTACCGCCGTCCGCCGCCGAGCAGACGCTTCCTTATAATGGTGGGGCCCGAGCGGCACAATCGGCCACAAGAGAGCGGGCCAGCCCGCGCGGATCGTCGCCGTTACGGCCGTCTCGCCTATGGGCCGGCTGCCGGGGCGCCTTCGCCGCCAGGGGCCACGACCACGCCCCAGGGATAGCGTCCGACCTTGATCGACTTGATGGGCTTTTCCGTCGCCACATCGATCACGGTCACGTCGTTCGACGTTCCGTTCGTAGTGAACAGGAGCTTGTCGTCGGGAGTGAAACCGAGATTCCAGACGCGCTGGCCGACGAGGATGTACTTCTCCACCTTGAACGTCTCGCCATTGATGACGGCAACGCGATTGGCGGGGCCGAGCGCAGCGAAAGCCTTCTTGCCGTCCTTGGTGAAGCGCACGCCGACCGGCTGGATGGCATCCTTGGTGATGCCCTGAATCTCGAACGTGACCTTGCTCAGGACCTTCCTCGAGGCGGCATCGATGACCGTCACGCTGCTGCCGATCTCGGCGCTGACCCAGACCTGCGAGCCGTCCGGCTTGAACTCGGCCACGCGCGGCCGGTTGTCGACCAGCACGTTGTCGAAGTTCTTGAGGCTCGCCGTATCGATGAAGTGGGCCATGTTGGTGGTTTCGGAGGTGTTGACGAGCACCTTGCCGTCGGGGCTCATGCCCATGCCTTCAGGCTCGACGCCGACGGGGATGTCGGTCACGACGCTGCCTTTGAAGATGTCGACCACGGTGACCAGGTTGTCGTCCTCGTTGGACACGTAGAGGGGATTACCGGAGGTGTGCAGGATTTGAAGCTCGGGGTCGGGGCCCGAGGGGAGGGACTTCACGAGCTGATAGGTGGCGGCGTCGAACACCTGCATCTGATTGTCGTCGCTCGCGCAGACGATCACCCACTTGCCGCCGTTCGCCATGATGATGCCGCGCGGGCGATTGCCTGTCTTGATGGTGTGAATGACCTCGAGCTTCTCGCTGTCGATGACGGAAACCGTATTCTCCTTCTCGTTGGAGACGAACACACGGTAGGCCAAGGCCTCGCTGCCGATAGGCAGAGCGGCACCGATGGCGATCATCGCCGGCAGGAAAAGCGCGCTTCGATTGGTTCTCTTGGTGCTCACTGATGCTGCTCCATGTTGTAAGGCGTTGGAACGTCGGGTTGTCTCGAGGCGGGTGCCGGTCTCATGCAGAGGGAGCCTATGGTGCAAAGGCTTTGCATTTCGACTCCGGTTTATCGATGCCGAGCGTGTCGAGCTCGGTGAACTGGTGCAGAAAGCCCGGCTGGGGCGACAGCGTGACCTGGATCTTGGCGGTCGCGAGCAGGATCGGCTGGCGCAGCTGGCCGTTCCAGGTTCTGTAGGTGAGCTTCTGTCCTTTGAAGGCGGCAAGCTCGAACTCGGGTGAGCGCATGTACTCGATGAGGTCTTTGGTGACGGTCGATTTCTTGCGCGTCGCCGCCTCGCCGACGGAGCGGATCGCCATCCAGACGTTGTAGTCGAGGGGCCGCATCGTTCTGCCGGCAAGGCGCTTGAAGCGGTTCTGGAACTGCGTGCCTCCCCACAGCTCGACCGCTGGATGCCAGGAGGTCGGGTAGAGGCCCGAGGTGCCGGCCACCGGGCGCGCATCCCAGGTGCGATAGGGAAAGTAATCGCCGAACAGCTCGCCCTCGTCCGAGACGACGACCACATCGTGGGCCGGTGCGCGCTGGGTGAAGCTCGGGATCTGCTGCTGGATCTGCTCGAAACCGCCGTCCGAGCGCCGGCTGCCGGGATCGTACTCGAAGGTCCGCTCCTCGACGATCTTGTGGCCGAATCGCTTGGCCGCCCGGCGCAGCGCGTCCGCGAACAGCTTGTCCTTCTCCGCGGGCCCGATGATCAGGAACCAGTTTCGCCACTGCTTCCAGGCGAAATACTGCGAGAGGGCGTCGGCAAGCATCGAGCGCGTCGGAGCCGTATGCTTGACGTTCTTGCGGCAGCTCTCCTCGCGCAGCATGTCGTCGGGCGCGCTGGCGTTGAAGATCAGCGCGTCCTTGTCCTTGACCGCGTCGGCGAGCTTGAGAATCGTGTCGGGCTCTGCGTCGGCGATGACGAAGCCCACACCCTCGGCGACGAGCCTGCTCACCTCGGCAACGAGCTCGTCCTTGCTGGCGCTCGAGACGTTCCCGAGCACGAACTCCTGACCCAGGAAGCGGCCCGTGGTGTTGTTGTCGGAGATGGCAAGCTTCGCGCCCGCGACACCGTCGTCGGGCGGAGCAATGTCGAGCAGCGACAGCGGGGGCAGGCGGTCCTCACGGATTTCCCGGGCGAGCACGATGCGTATCTTCTCTGCATTCGCAGCTGGCGCCCCTGCTGCTCCGGCGCCGTCGGCATTCGTCTCTCCGGCCTCCTGTTGGGCCGATCCGGCGGATGCGGGTTCCTCCGCCCGGGCCGGGCCCGAAGAGAGCAGGGAGGCGATCACGAGTGCCAGCAGGATGGGCCTCAGCGACAAGGTTAAAGGCACCCATATGACGCGGCCGAAGGCCTGCCCCGGCCGTGCTGGTTCCGACATCCGTTCCTCCCGAAAGACCACTCTTCTGTCCTTTGAACTGTCTATGGACTGGCGAGCAGAGTGTTACTATGTTGCATGAAACATCGCAATGCCAGTTGTAATGTCAAGGTGCTCCGTGGCGGGCCTCTCGGTATTGTTACGGCGCGTGATCGGCAGGCGAGAGTAGTGCCTCTTGAAAATCCACCCCGCGACTGCGCACGTTGACTGGGAGTGGGGACGAATGCGGGCACCAGGCGGAAAGGGAGGAATGCTCGGATGTTGCTGAGAGTGCTCTTGGCTCTGATGGCGCTCGTGCCGGCCGGAGCTTCAGTAGGCCGTAGGTTGGGTCAAGCGTAGCGCGACCCAACATCTATCGGCTGGCACAAAGTCGTTGGGTCGCGGCCCGCTGAAGAAGCGGTCCTTGACCCAACCTACTTGGAAAACGCTCTAGGAATGGGGACGAATGCGGGCACCAGGCGGAAAGGGAGGAATGCTCGGATGTTGCTGAGAGTGCTCTTGGCTCTGATGGCGCTCGTGCCGGCCGGAGCTTCAGCCCAGCCGAAAGTGGCGGTGTTTCCCTTCGATCTCGTCTTTCAGCAGAGCGAGGAGGACTTCTTCTACGGCGCGCCAAAAGCAACGCCAGAGGAGCTCCTGCGGCTGAAGCTCGTGCGGGACGAGCTGACGGGGAGGCTCTCCAACAGCGGAAAATTCGAGATGCTGGATATCAGCAGTGTCGCCGCCGACATCGATGCGGCCGCTCCCCTCTACAATTGCAACGGCTGCGAGATGGATTTTGCGAAGAAGCTCGGCGCAGACCTGATCTATCTCGGACTGATCGAGAAGGCGTCAGCGACACTGCTCAGCATGAAGGTGATCGTCGTGGATGTCGCTGAGGGCAAGCCGCTGCACGATTACACGGCCGTCATCCGCGGCAATACCGACGACGCATGGCTCAACGGCATGAAGTGGCTCGCCAAGAATCGCCTGCTTGCAGAGGAAGGGGCAAAACCGTGACGCTCGACCGCAGGAACGTTCTTATCGGCGCGGCATCCCTTGCGGGTGCGATGGGCCTCTCCGGGCTGGCCTCCGCGGGCGCTCCCTTGAGGGTCGCATCCGTCAAGTTCGGCTCGGTGGGCTGGCTGCTCGAGACGATCCGTCGAGAGAAGCTCGACGCCAAGCATGGTCTCACACTCGAGGTCGTCGAGATCGCCAACAATCAGGCGAGCCCGATCACGCTCTACGGCGGAAGCGCCGACGTCATCGTCAGCGACTGGCCGTGGGCGCTGCGCCAGCGTGCAATGGGAGAGGCGCTGAGGTTCTCACCCTTCTCCGGCGCGCTCGGCGCCGTGATGGTTCCGGAGGCCTCGGACATCAGGGATCTCGCGGGGCTCAAGGGAAAGAGGCTCGGCGTGGCGGGCTCAGCGGTCGACAAGAGCTGGCTCTTGCTGCGCGCCTACAGCAAGAAGGTGCTGGGGACCGACATTGCGGAGCTCGCAGTACCGCAGTTCGGTGCGGCCCCCCTGCTGACCGAGCAGCTCAAGGACGGCAAGCTCGACGCGGTTCTGAATTTCTGGACCTTCTGCGCGCGCCTCAGTGGCAGCGGCTTCCGGCGCCTTATCTCCATGTCGGACGTCATGAAGGCGCTCGGCATCGATCCGCAACCCGCGCTCGTGGGCTTCATCTGGAAAGAGCAGAGCGAAGCGAGCCACGGGGCGGCGATCAAGGCCCTGCTGGCGGCAGCGGCCGAGGCCAACGCACTCCTTGCCAAAGAGGACGCGGCGTGGGAGAGACTGCGCCCGCTGCTCAAGGCCGCGAGCGAACAGGAGTTCTCGGCGCTTGTGGCGGGCTACAGGTCCGGCATCCCTGGCCCTTGGACCACTGCCGACATGAAATCGGCAGAGAAGATCATGGACATCTTGGTCGCCGGCGGCGACACGGAGCTCGTCGGCAATGGCACACGCTTCGACGCACGGCTTTTCTACAGTTCCGGCACGTAAGCCCGTTGTGGCACCGGACGCGCTAGCCGGCAGGCTTGGCTGGACGGTACTGTCGCTCTCGGTGTTCATCGCGCTGTGGGCGCTGGCCGCGTTGTGGGAGGGAGACCGGCATTTGCCCGGCCCCAGTGCGGTGCTGGGGGTGCTCGCCGGAGAGGCGGCCTCCGGGGCGCTTTGGTCGCATCTCGCCATTACTCTTGCGCGCGTGACTGCGGCCTTCACTCTCGCGATGGTCATTGGAGCAGCGATCGGCCTCGCAGTCGGTGCCAACAGGATCGCCGACAAGTTCTTCGACAGCTGGATCATCCTTCTGCTCAATCTGCCGGCGCTGGTGATCATCGCGCTCTGCTACGTCTGGTGGGGGACGACGGAGGCGACCGCGATCACAGCCGTCGCGATCAACAAGATTCCCAACGTTGCCGTGCAGATGCGGGAAGGTGCGCGCTCGCTTTCGAAGGACCTCGCCGAGATGGCGCACATGTATGGGTTCGGGCGCTGGAAGACACTGCGTCACGTGACCATCCCGCAGCTGGCGCCGTTCTGGGCGGCGGCGGCGCGCTCGGGCCTTGCTCTCGTCTGGAAGATCGTTCTCGTCGTTGAAGCGCTGGGCGGACATCCGACGGGCGTCGGACACCAGATTCATACGGCCTTCGGCAACTTCGACGTGCCGATGATCCTGGCCTATGCCCTGGCCTTTATCGTCGTCATTCAGGCCGTGGAGATTGGTGTGCTGCAACCCGTTCAGGCGAGAGTCAATCGATGGCGCCGCTAGGCCACCCCCTGGGGGTTCGCATCAAGAGAAAGACGTTTCCGGCGGTCGGTGGGCACGATGAGAACACCGTGTTGCGCGACGTCGCGTTTACCGTGGAGCCGCGCTCGTTCGTGGTCCTGACCGGGCCGTCCGGCTGCGGCAAGTCAACGCTTCTCAACATCGTCGCCGGCCTCGACAAGGACTTCGAGGGCTCGATCGATCTCGGCCCCGGCACGCCGCGCGTCACGTTCATCTTCCAGACGCCGCGGCTGCTGCCCTGGCGGACGGTGCGCGAAAATCTCGAGCTGGCCCTGCCCGCGGGCGATCCCCGTGCCCAGGGCATTCCGGACATGCTGGAGCGGGTGGGTCTCTCGGCCGCCGCGGAGGCCTTTCCCGAGCGCATCTCGCTCGGCATGCAGCGGCGCGCTGCACTGGCACGCGGCTTCCTGACCGAGCCCGAGATCCTGCTCATGGATGAGCCGTTCGTATCGCTCGACGATCCGACGGCGCAGGGGCTGCGCGAGCTCCTGATCGACCTCTGGACGCGCCGGCCGACGACGGTGCTGTTCATCACCCACGACCGGACGGAATCCGTCATGCTTGGAACCCGAATCTTGCGCATGATGCCGGGCTCTGCGAGTATCGTTGAGGACGAGGCGGTGCGTCTCAGCCCGGCCGAGCGAAAGGACCGGGACAAGGTCGCGGCCGAGCAAAAGCGCATTTTCAAAGACACGTGAGCCTTCTGATGCCGATGGAACGCCTGCCGGGACGCGATGCGCCGCTGTTCCTGGCCAGCGTGACGAGCGTCGCGGAGGCTCTGGCGGCTATCGCGGGCGGGGCGGATCTCATCGACTGCAAGGACCCGGCGAGCGGGGCGCTCGGCGGATTGCCGTTGGAGACCATTCGCGCCATCCGCGCGGCTGTTCCCCGCGCCAACCCCTTGAGCGCCACGATCGGCGATTTGGCCTCCGAGCCGGAGCCGGTCGCTGCCGCTGCGCTCGCGGTATCGGATACGGGCGTCGACTACGTCAAAGTGGGGATATTCCCGGGTGGCGATGCAAGGGCCACCATCGAGCGGCTGGGGGAGGCGCTCCATGGCACCGCCGCCGCGGCGGCGCGGCCCGGCCGGTCGCGAGGAATGCTGTCGCAGACGGGGGCGGACGCTGCGTCGCAGAGCGGAGAGGACCGGCCAACGGCCGGACTGATCGGGTTGTTGCTGGCCGACAGGGAGCCGGACCTCTCCCTGATCGGGCTCATGGCGTCGGCGGGTTTCAAGGGTGTGATGCTGGATACGGCCGGAAAGGCAAGGGGGGCCCTGCCTCAGGTGATGCCGCGATACCGGCTCCAGGTCTTCATCCGGGAGGCGCATCGCTGCGGAATGCTCGCGGGGCTGGCGGGCTCCCTCCAGCTATCGCATATCGCTCTGCTCGCGAGCCTGAAGCCCGACATCCTGGGCTTCCGCGGCGCCATCTGCCGCGGGCGAGATCGGATTGGCGCGCTCGACCCCAAGGCCGTCGCTGCCGTACGCACCGCCATCGATCGATCGGCCGGCACTCTGCGCGGGGAGGCGCAGCGCGCATGACAGGCTACAGGGGCAGTGCAGGCCGCGGCGACAGCATCTTCGTGCGCGACCATGTCATCGACTGCAACATCGGCGTTTATGCCGAGGAGAAGGGCGTCACGCAGAAGGTGCGTCTCACGGTGCACGCCTATCTCGCGCCACAGATCCAGAGCCGGCGCGACGAGATGGTCGAGGTGCCGTCCTATACCGAGATCATCGACGCCATCGCGGACATCACCTCGAAGGGACACATCAACCTGGTCGAGACGCTCGCCGAGCGGATTTGCGAGCAACTGTTGGGCGACCGGCGCATCGATGCCGTCACTGTTTGCATCGAGAAGCTCGAGCGGGGGCCTGTGCGCGGTGTCGAGATCACGCGGTCGCGAGAGGCCTGACCTCATCGCCCGTCACGCTGGAGGGCGGAGACCGCTTGTCATCAAGGTCGGCGGCAGCCTCGTGGAGACGGGAGAGATTTCTTTGTGCCTCGCGCGCGTGGCCCGTCTCGGCCGTCCCGCTGTGATCGTTCCCGGCGGCGGGCCGTTTGCCGACAGGGTGCGCGAGGCGCAGCGGCGCGATGGCTTCTCGGACGCCGAGGCGCACCGGCGCGCCATTCTGGCCATGCACGAGATGGCGAGACACTTCTCGAGGCTCGAGCCCGCGCTCGTCTGTGCCGGAACGCTCTCCGGCATCCGCGCCGCCCTGAGCCGTGGGCGGGTCCCGGTCTGGCTCCCGTGGCGGTTGTGTGCCCGCGATGAGACGATACCTCGGGACTGGTCGATCACGTCCGACGGCCTCGCAGCCCGTCTCGCCGAGCGCCTGGGCCATGCTCCGGTCGTGCTCGTGAAGCCGGTGCGGGTCCTGCGCTCGGCCCGTGCGTCGAGGCTGGTGGCGGACGGGGTCGTCGACCCGACATTCGCCAGCATCGTCCGCCGCTCGGGCCTCTCCTGGTCGGTTGCGCGAGCCGGCCCGGCGTCACTCACCCATTCGGTGGACGCCGCGTTGGGAGCCCATCGACGCCGCCGCAGCCGCATGTTACGGCCCACTCCATGGCAAAAGAAAAAATAACGACCCCGCGCTGGGGCTGGGCCCTCACCGGATCGGGGCATTTCTTCAAGGAGAGCCTGGCGCTGATGCGCCGCTTGCCCAGCCTCGACGTGTTCCTGTCGCAGGCCGCCGAGGAGGTCCTCAACATGTACAAGCAGGACCTTCGGTTTCCTGAGGGCACGCGCATCTACAAGGACCGGACCGCCAGCTCGGCTCCGGTCGGCAACTTCTATTACGGCGTCTATCATACGCTGGTGCTCGGCCCCGCGACCTCGAACACGGTCGCCAAGTGCGTTGCCGGCATCTCCGACAATCTGCCCACCAACGTGTTCGCGCAGGCCGGCAAATGCCGCGTGCACGTGATCGTCTTTGCCTGCGATACGGCCCCCGAGATGGACACGGAGGCTCCCAAGGGCATGGTGAGGGTCTACCCCCGCCGCATCGATCTCGAGAACACGGCAAAGCTCAAGGCATTCGACGACACGACCGTGGTCGAGACCATGGGGGAGTTCGAAGCGGCGATCGAAGCGCGATTGAAATGGTTGAGAAGCTCCTCTTCCTGACCGGCCACCTGGCCGAGGCGCGGGTGCGCCCTGCGGTCGCGGGCCTCGGCCTGCCCGAGGGATCGTGGCGCGTCGCGAACATCGGCATCAAGGTCGCTGCCCTGATGACCGAGGCGATCATCAAGAACCGGCTCAAGGGCCCCCTTGAGGCAGACCGTGTCATTCTACCGGGCCGCTGCCGCATGGATCTCGACGCGCTCGCGTCTCATTACGGCGTCGCCTTCGAGCGCGGGCCCGACGAGATCATCGACTTGCCGCAATATTTCGGCAAGGGCGGCAAGCCGCCCGATTTCTCGAGGCATGATCTCAGGATCTTCGCCGAGATCGTGGAAGCGCCCACTCTCGCCATCGAAACGCTCCTTGCCCGCGCGCTCGCCCACAAGGCGGGAGGAGCCGACGTCATCGACATCGGCTGCCAGCCGGATGTGCCGTTTCCCGGGCTCGAGGAGGCCATCCGAGCGCTCAAGAAAGCGGGCCTCGAGGTGAGTGCCGACAGCGGCAACGCCGAGGAGCTGAGACGGGCGGCGAGGGCGGGAGCCGACTACGTGCTCTCTCTCGATGAGTCGAGCCTCGACGTGGTGGCCGGGACCAACTCTATCCCCATTCTCGTTCCGAAGCCGCACGGAGACATGGCCTCGCTGTTGCGCGCCATCGACAAGGCGGCCGCAAAGGGGATTCCCCACATTGCCGACCCTGTGCTCGATCCCGTCCACTTCGGCTTCACGGCCTCGCTCGAGCGCTATGCGGAGCTGCGCCGCCTGCGCCCCGATGTCGAGATCCTGATGGGCACCGGTAACATGACAGAGCTCATGGACGCCGACAGCCAGGGCGTGACGGCGGCGCTTTTAGGCATCTCTTCCGAGCTCGGCATCAGGAACGTGCTGGTGGTGCAGGTTTCGCCGCACACGCTGCGCACGGTCCACGAGCACGACGCGGCACGCCGCCTCATGTTCCGCGCGCGGGAGGATGCGAGCCTTCCCAAGGGATATGGCGGCGGGCTCCTCTCCCTGCACGAGTTGAAGCCCTATGCCCTCTCGCCTGCGGAGATTGCAGAGGAGGCGAGAGGTATTCGCGATGCCAACTTCCGCATCCAAGCGGCCGAGGACGGCATCCACGTCTACAATCGCGATGGCCATCACGTTGCGGCCGATCCCTTCGACCTCTTTCCCAAGCTCGCCGTCGAGGCCGACGGAGCGCACGCCTTCTATCTCGGCTACGAGCTGGCGAAGGCCGAGATCGCGCGCGCACTCGGCAAGCGCTATGCTCAGGACAACCCGCTCGACTGGGGTATTGCGGCCGACCGGAAGAGCGAGGATCTCGCGCATCACGCCCCCGAGAGCTCGACGCTCAAGGCCAAGAAGGACAAGTAGATCGTAGGGTTGGCGCGGCCGGTGACGGCGCGGTAGAAAGATGACGCCGATCCGCGCGTAGCCCAACGTCTTCTGCGCCGCATGGAGACATGTTGCGGTTACGGCGCAGACGCGCCTAACCCAACCAGCGGAGCTGGGCAGAGACATATTGGGTTACGGCGCTCTCGCGCCTAACCCAACCTACGGCTCGATTGGGATTGCGGAGAGGGATTGAATGGCGCGTATCATCGAAAGCATCGTTACGACCATGAGCGCGGCTGGCGAGGTGCATATTGCACCCCTTGGCCTCATCGAGGACGACGAGGGGTGGATCATCGCGCCGTTCAAGCCGTCGCGCACGCTCGACAACCTCGAGGCCAATCCGTGTGCGGTCGCGAGCCATACCGACGACGTGCGCGTGTTCGCGGGCTGCATCACCGGGCGCAAGAGCTGGCCGATGAAGCCCGCGAGGGTGGTGAAGGGCGTCTATCTCGACAGCGCATTGACGCACTGGGAGCTCGAGGTCGAGCGCGTGACGGACGACGAGCAGCGTCCGCGATTTCACTTGAGGGTCGTGCACCAGGAGAGCCACGCGCCCTGGCCGGGGTTCAACCGCGCGCAAGTTGCGGTGCTGGAGCTGGCTGTGCTCTCGACGCGCCTTCACATGCTGCCGGCGGCCAAGATCGAGAGCGAGCTCAAGTATCTCGAGATCGCCGTGTCGAAGACCGCCGGACCCCGCGAGCGGGAAGCCTGGGGCTGGCTCATGGAGCGCATCGATGCCTGGCGCCGCGGCGACCCGGCGGCCATGAGGAAGATTTAGAGTCCGCCTGGAGCCCGCTCAGAGCTTCACCATCACGTGGCGGGCGACGGTGTAGTCCTCGAGGGCGTAGACCGACAGGTCCTTGCCGTAGCCGGATTGCTTCAAGCCGCCGTGGGGCATCTCGTTCAGGAAGATGAAGTGCGTGTTGATCCAGGTGCAGCCGTAGCGCAGCCGCGCGGCGACGCTCATGGCGCGGCCCACGTCCTTGGTCCACACCGACGAGGAGAGGCCGTAATCGCTGTCGTTGGCCCAGGCGATGGCCGCTTCGGGATCATCGAAGCGCGTCACCGAGACGACGGGTCCGAACACCTCGCGCTGCACGATCTCGTCCGACTGCAGCGCGTTCGCGACCACGGTCGGCTCGAAATAGAAGCCGCCGCCCGGCACCTCGCGCCCGCCGGCCGTGATGGCAATATGCTTCTGGCTCGCGGCGCGGTCGACAAAGCCTTTGACGCGCGCGCGCTGGCTCGCCGAGATGACGGGGCCCATCTCGTTCTCGTCGTCGTTGGCGAGATTGTATTTGATCGTCTTCACGGCCGAGGAGAGGTCTGCGACCAGGTTGTCGTAGATCCTTCCCGCCGCGTAGAGCCGGCAGGCCGCCGTGCAGTCCTGACCCGAATTGTAGTAGCCGAACGTCTTCACGCCTTCGACGACCGAGGCGACGTCCGCGTCGTCGAACACGATGACGGGGGCCTTGCCGCCGAGCTCGAGATGGGTGCGCCGCAGCGTCGGCGCGGCGGCCTCGACCACGCGCTGGCCGGTCGCGATGGAGCCGGTGATCGAGACCATGTCGAGCTTGCGGTGCGAGATGAGCGCCTGTCCGGTCGTGGGACCGCGCCCGGTCACCACGTTGACGACGCCCTCGGGGAAGATGCCGGCAATCGTCTTGGCGAGCTTGAGGGTCGAGAGGGGCGTCAGCTCCGAGGGCTTCAAGACGATCGTGTTGCCGCCTGCGAGAGCCGGAGCCAGCTTCCAGATGGCCATCATCAAGGGATAGTTCCACGGCGTGATGGAGCCGACGATGCCGACAGGATCGCGGCGGATCATCGAGGTAAAGCCGGAGATGTACTCGCCCGCCGCCAGCGCGTGCATGGTGCGCGCGGCACCCGCGAAATAGCGGAAGCAGTCGGAGCCGACCGGCATCTCGTCCTGCAACATGCGGATCCTGGGCTTGCCGCAGTTCAGCGCCTCGACCGCCGCGAAGCCCTCGGCGTCCTTGTCGATCGCATCGGCGAGCTTCAGGAGGAGTGCGGCGCGCTCGGCGGGTGTCGTTCGCGACCAGGTCTCGAAGGCCTTTTGCGCGGCGGCCACCGCGGCCTCGACCTGCACGGTCGTCGCGTCGTTCACTTGGGCGATCACCTCTCCGGTGCGGGCGTTCAGCACCGGATGGGGCTCGCCGTCGCCTGTGACGAGCTTGCCTCCGATCAGCATTTGCGTGTCGAGCATGGGTGTGTCCTCCGAGCGTGTCGACCCTTGTTCTGTCCCATTGCGGAGGCCGTTTGCGTACTTGCGGGACCGGCCCGGCCGCCGTGCTACTTCGATGCTCCGCCCGTGTGCTCCCCTTCGCGTGTCAGGTAGTAGGCGGCGAGAATGGGGAGGAAAGTAACCAGAAAGACGAAGACGGCAACCACATTCGTGACCGGCCTCTGGCGCGGCCGGATCAGCTCCGAGAGCATCCAGATCGGCAGCGTTGACTGCTGGCCGGCGGTGAACGTGGTGACGATGACCTCGTCGAAAGAGAGCGCGAAGGCGAGCATGCCGCCGGCGAGGAGCGCCGTGCCGATCTGCGGCAGGATCACGTAGTAGAGCGTCTGAAATCCGTTGGCACCGAGGTCCATTGAGGCCTCGACGAGGCTGCCGGAAAGGCGCCGGAAGCGGGCGACGGCGTTGTTGTAGACGACGACGATGCAGAATGTGGCGTGGCCGAGGATGATCGTCCAAACCGAGAAGTCGAGCCCCATGATGTCGAAAGCAGAGCGCAGCGAGATGCCGGTGATGATGCCGGGAAGTGCGATCGGCAACACGAAGAGGAGAGAGACCGTCTCGCGGCCGAAGAACCTCGCGCGGGAGAGCGCGGCTGCGGCCAGCGTTCCGAACACGAGCGCGAGCAGCGTCGCGACCGCGGCCACCTTGAGCGACAGATAGAGCGGAGGCCAGATGTCGGGGCGCTCCGACCAGGCGATGGAGAACCACTTCGTGGTGTAGGCGGGCGGGGGAAACTGGAAGCTCTTGTCCTCGGTGGTGAACGCGTAGAGGAAGATGAGGAGGAGCGGCAGGTGCAGGAACAGAAGCCCGGCAATAGCTGCGGCGCTGAGCCCGAGGGGAGCTTTCCGGTTGGCGTCAGAGGACATCGAAGGCCCCCATGCGCTTGGCCATAAAGAGGTAGAGGCCCATGATGGCCATCGGCACCACGGTGAAGGCGGCGGCGAGCGGGATGTTTCCGGCCGTGCCCTGGAGCGTGTAGACGGCCTGCCCAATCATGAGGCGTGAGTTGCCGACGATCTGGGGCACGATGTAATCGCCGAGCGTGAGCGAGAAGGTGAAGATCGAGCCGGCGACGATGCCGGGCAGCGCGAGCGGCAGCAGCACGGTCCGGAAGGTCTGGCCGGGATCGGCTCCGAGATCGGCGGAGGCCTCGATCAGGTTGCCCGGCACGCGCTCGAGCGCGGCCTGTATGGGCAGGATCATGTACGGGATCCAGATGTAGACGAACACCAGGAAGGTGCCGATGTAGCTGAACGACAGCGACGGCCCGCCGACGACCGGAAGGGCCAGAATGGCCTCGAGCAGCCAGGAAAGGTAGAGGCTCTCCGCCATCCAGGTGATGATGCCCTCCTTAGCGAGGATCAGCTTCCACGCATAGATTTTGACGAGATAGCTCGACCACAGCGGCGTCATCACGGCCAGATAGAAGGCCGCCTTCATCCAGCCCCTGGCATATCGCGCGGCGTAGTAGGCGATGGGAAAGGCGATGATGGCGCAGGCTAGTGTCACCATGGTCGACATGACGATCGTGCGCAGGATGACCTGCAGGTGCGCTTCCTCGATGAGCTCGGCGTAGGTCGAGAGCGTGAGCTCGTGAACCACGAGCCCGGAAAAGTCATCAAGCTTGTAGAAGCTCTGCAGGAGCAGGGCGAAAAGCGAGCCGACGTAGACGACGCCGATCCAAATGAGGGGCGGCAGGAGCAAGAGAAGAGTGAGCATCCTCGGCCGCCGGAATAAGACGTCCGAAAGGCGCTCGATAAAGCCTCCTGTTCTCTCGACGGCGGCAGCAACGCTCATGCGCTGTCCTCCATCGCGAACATGGCACGCCGGGGCCAGTGGAGGCGCACACGATCGCCTTGTTTCACGGAGCCGGCCGTGGCCGGAACCGTTGCGACGAGACGCAGTCCCTCGCTCATGACGGTAATGCGCGTGACCGGGCCCTGATAGCTGATCAGATCCGCTGTGCCGTCGGCGGACGCATGGCCTTCCGGGACCGGGGCGGCCGGCGCAGCGAGGGCGATCTTCTCGGGTCTGAGACTGGTCCAGCAGCGGGTCCCGCCGTGGCGGCTGGCGAAGTCGGGCGCGAGCACGTTCGAGGAGCCGACGAAATCGGCGACAAAGCGGGAGCGCGGGCGCTCGTAGACATCCTCCGGCGAGCCGGCCTGCACGATCCGGCCCTCGTTGAAGATGGCGACACGGTTGGCCATCGACAGCGCCTCGCCCTGATCGTGTGTCACGAACACGAATGTGATGCCGAGGCTCTGCTGCAACGCTTTGAGCTCCTCCTGCATCTGCTCGCGCAGCTTCAAATCGAGAGCGCCGAGCGGCTCGTCGAGCAGGAGCACCTTGGGATTGTTGACGAGCGCGCGCGCGAGCGCCACGCGCTGGCGTTGCCCGCCGGAGAGCTGGGCGGCACGACGGGCTTCGAAGCCACTGAGCTTCACCATCGCGAGCGCATCCTTGGCCTGGGACTCGCGATCGGCGCGTGAGACGCCTTTGATCATGAGGCCGTAGGCGACGTTCTCGCCGACCGACATGTGCGGAAAGAGCGCGTAGTCCTGGAACACGGTGTTGACATTGCGCTTGTAGGGCGGAAGGCCCTCGGCCGTCTCGCCGAAGATCTCGATGTGGCCTTCATCGGGCTGCTCGAAGCCGGCGATCAGCCTCAGGCACGTCGTCTTGCCCGAGCCCGATGGTCCGAGCATGGCGAAGAACTCGCCCTCTGCGATATCGAGGGTGAGATTGTCGACGGCCCTCACCGTACCGAATCGGCGCGAGACGTTCTGGAAGCGGACAGCGGGGGTCATCGCGCACACGATCAGAGAGCGGCCCGGCCGGGAGCCGGGCCGCTCATTCGCTGGAGGTTTTACTTGCCGAGAATGGCGATGTAGTCCTTGGCCCACTGCGAATAGGGAACGCAGGCGCCCTCCTTCTCGCACTTCGCTGTCGGCGTGCGCCAGAACCAGATCTTGTCGAAGTTGGCCATGCCGTTGGTGGCGCAGCCTTCGTCGGTCAGGAGCGCATTGCCTTTGCAGGCAGCCGGAACGGCCGGAACCGAGCCGAACCAGGAGGCAAGGTCGCCCTGCAGCTTCGGGTTGATCGAGTGCTCGAGCCACTTGTAGGCGCAGTTCGGATGCTTGGCTTCGGAGTGCATCATGGTGGTGTCGGCCCACCCGGTCACGCCTTCCTCGGGGATCGTCGATGCCACCGGCTTCTTGTCGGCGCCGAGCAGGTTCACCTGGAATGGCCAGGAGCCCGAGGCCACGACGCCCTCGTTCTTGAAATCGTCGACCTGCACCATGGCGTCGTGCCAATAGCGCCCGATGAGGGCGCGCTGCGACTGGAGCAGTGCGATCACCGCGGCGTACTGGTCCTTGTTGAGCTCGTAGGGGTTCTTGATGCCGAGCTCGGGCTTCTTCTTCATAAGATAGAGAGCCGCGTCGGCGATGAAGATCGGCCCGTCGAAGGCCTGCACGCGGCCCTTGTTGCTCTTGCCATCGGGCAGATTCTGCTCCTCGAAGGTCACCGACCAGCTCTTCGGGGGCTCCTTGAAGACGTTGCTATTGTACGCGAGCACGTTCGGGCCCCACTGGAACGGCACGCCGTAATGGACGCCGTCGACCGTGTGCCACGGCGCATTCTGAAGCCGCTCGTCGACGGCACTCCAGCTTTTGATCTTCTTGATGTCGACGGGTTGCACCTTCTTGCCGGCGACGAGGCGCAGCGAGGCGTCACCCGAGGCGGTGACGAGGTCGAAGCCGCCCTGGTTCATGAGGGTTACCATCTCGTCGGAGGTGGCAGCCGTCTTGACGTTGACCTTGCAGCCGGTCTCCTTCTCGAAGCCCGTCACCCAGTCGTAGTTCTTGTCCGTCTCGCCACGCTCGATGTAGCCCGGCCAGGCGACAATATCGACCTGCCCTTCGCCGTCGCCGGCGGCCGAGACGGCTCCGCCCAATGTGGCGAGAGCGCCGAGCGTGATCAGGAGTGATGAGGCTCTTGTGAAACGCGCTACCGACTTCATGTGGCTCTCCTTCGCCGCGATGCGGTGTTGAAACCGCACGCCATTTCCTTCCCCTGTTCCTATTCCGCCCGTTTCTGTGGCCGCCGGCAGCCTTGAAGGAACGGGATCCGTCAAGGAGTGGATCGTTCCTCGCTGGGTGCTGTGACTGGATGCGGGCGCAGGAGTGATGTTAGTTCACTCCGGGGCAAATGACCACGGGAAGTGTCGCGGTTGCGCCTCGGAGGAAGGGACGAATACTGTAACGGTACGAGCCCGGCGCAGGGCGATGGACGGACCGGTCGAGGCCCGTTCCCGGCCAGGAAACGCAAGGGCCGCCGCGGCGGCCGCGAGGCTTGACTTGGGGGTGGGGCGGTGTCTTATGCGGCCGCATCGAATTGGAACGCAGAGGCAACGGCACGCATGGCCATCGCATTCGTTTTCCCGGGGCAGGGCAGCCAGGACGTCGGCATGGGCCGCGAGCTAGCCCAAACGTTCGAGTGTGCCCGGGAGGTCTTCGACGAGGTGGATGCAGCCCTCGGGCAGAAGCTTTCGCAGATCATGTGGGAGGGCCCCAAGGAGACGCTGACGCTGACCGAGAACGCCCAGCCCGCTCTGATGGCGGTGTCGATGGCGGTGATGCGGGTGCTCGAGCGAGAGAAGGGCTTCAAGCTGACCGACAAGGTCAAGTACGTGGCCGGCCATTCACTTGGCGAGTACTCGGCGCTGGCCGCGGCCGGGGCTTTTTCGCTCGCCGACACGGCTCGTCTCTTGAAGCTGCGCGGTCGGGCCATGCAGGCGGCAGTTCCGGTCGGGCAGGGGGCCATGACGGCGCTCCTGGGTGTCGGGCTCGACGTCGCTCAGAAGGTGGCGGAAGCCGCGGCCCAGGGCGACGTCTGCCAGGTCGCCAACGACAACGAGCCGACCCAGGTCGTCCTTTCAGGTCACAAGATGGCGATCGATCGCGTCGCCGAGGTGGGCAAGACACTGGGCGTTCGCCGCGCGGTGCCGCTCCCGGTGTCCGCTCCCTTCCACTGCGCGCTGATGAAACCTGCCGCCGACGCGATGGCCGAAGCGTTGTCGAAGGTCGAGATCAAGGCACCCGTGGTGCCTGTCGTGGCCAACGTGCTCGCCTCTCCCATCTCCGATCCAGCCGAGATACGAAAGCGCCTCGTCGAGCAGGTGACGGGCACCGTGCGCTGGCGCGAATGCACGCTTTTCATGGCCGCGAACGGCATCACCGACATCTACGAGATCGGCCACGGCAAGGTGCTGGCGGGCCTCGTCAAGCGCATCCACAAGGACTTCAACGCCTCGAGTCTCGGCACGCCGGCGGACATCGAGGCGGCGATGGCCGGATTGGGGTCGGCCGGATTGGGGTCAGACCCCACGTAAGACTGTTTCAGCAGACACTCGGGCTCCCGGACGCGGGGTCTGACCCCATGGACCATGGAGAAGCATAATGTTCGATCTCACAGGCAAGACCGCGCTCGTCACGGGCGCCACGGGCGGTATCGGCGAGGCCATCGCACGGACCCTTCACAAGGCGGGAGCGATGGTCGCGGTCTCGGGGCGCAAGACCGAGAAGCTCGAGGCGCTCAAAGCGGAGCTCGGCGAGCGCATCGTCGTGACGCCCTGCGATCTCGGCGACCGGGCTGAGGTCGCAAAGCTGATCGACGAGGCCATCAAGGCGCTGGGCGGCCGCCTCGACATCCTCGTCAACAACGCCGGCCTCACCCGCGACAACCTGTTCATGGTCATGAAGGACGAGCAGTGGGACGAGGTCATCGCCGTGAACCTCACCTCGACCTTCATGCTCTGCCGCGCCGCGGCACGGGCCATGCTCCGCAACAAGACCGGCTTCGGGCGCATCATCAACATCGCCTCGGTGTCGGGCGTGTTCGGCAATCCCGGACAGGGCAACTATGCCGCCTCCAAGGCCGGCATGATCGGCATGACCAAGAGCCTCGCCCGCGAGGTCGCGAACCGCGGCATCACGGCGAACTGCATCGCCCCGGGCTTCATCAAGACGGCGATGACGGATGCCTTGAATGAGAAGCAGCAGGAGGAGATCGCCAGGATGATCCCGGCGCAGCGCTTCGGCACGCCGGACGACATCGCCGCGGGAGCCCTTTATCTTGCTTCCGATGCCGGGGGTTACATCACCGGACAAACGCTTCACATCAACGGCGGCATGGCGATGGTGTGAGGCGCCGGGAACGCTGGGCACCCGTGACCGCACTTCTCAATTCCTGCTCCTGGATCGAGCGTCCATTCTTGCCGCACCTCTGAGCACGCCCGACAGCTTCCCAACCTCCGGCATCTGTGTTACCGCAGCGCGGTCTGAGTGCCGGAAATTTGGGGAAAAGTCCGCCGGGAGAGGGCGCTAGACGTGTGCCAGGGGGCCAATTCTGATAGCGGGCTTGCGTTCCGCCCCGGGATCACCAATATGCGGCCATTCGGCCACATGGGGGGTCCGGACCTGCAGGGTCGAGCCCGAGGGACGTTGGATAAGATTACGAGGATCAGCGAATGAGCGACGTCGCAGCGCGCGTGAAGAAGATTGTCGTCGAGCATCTGGGCGTCGAGGCCGATAAGGTCACTGAGAACGCCAGCTTCATCGACGATCTGGGAGCTGACAGCTTGGATACCGTCGAGCTGGTCATGGCCTTCGAGGAAGAGTTCGGATGCGAGATTCCGGACGATGCCGCCGAGCACATTCTGACGGTCGGCGATGCCATAAAGTTCCTCGAGAAGAACGCTTCGGCGGCCTGAGGCTTTGCGCGCGACGCGCGAGGACCGGCCGGCCGATCGATCGACTGGACGCTCCGGGGCCGGGAGACGCTGCTCTACCGGCCTCGTAGCTATGAGCGGGACCACTGTCCCGCTCTCTCTCACTCCGGAACTCACGAGGGACGTCTTCGCATGCGCCGCGTCGTCATTACAGGATTGGGTCTGGTTACGCCGGTCGGCTGCGGCGTGAATGCCGCCTGGAGAAACTTGCTCGCCGGCGAGAGCGGCGCACGCAGGATCGAGGAGTTCGAGGCATCCGATCTCTCCTGCCAGATCGCCAACTTCGTGCCGCGTGGCGCGACCGGCGACGGCAAGTTCAATCCCGACGATTGGATGGAGCCCAAGGAGCAGCGCAAGGTCGACCACTACATCATCTACGCCGTTGCGGCAGCCGATCAGGCGCTCACCGATTCCGGCTGGACGGCCGATACGCCCGAGAAGCAGGAGCGCACCGGTGTCCTCATCGGCTCGGGCATCGGCGGCCTCTCCGGCATTGCCGACACCTCGATCCTGCTCAAGGAGAAAGGGCCGCGGCGGGTCTCGCCATTCTTCATTCCGGGCCGTCTCATCAATCTCGCCGCGGGCTACGTGTCGATCAAGCATGGCTTGAAGGGCCCGAACCACGCCGTGGTCACGGCCTGTGCCACCGGTACGCATGCCATCGGCGACGCGGCCCGTCTGGTCGCGCTGGGGGACGCGGACGTGATGGTCGCAGGCGGCACCGAAAGCCCCATCTGCCGCATTGGCATGGCCGGCTTCATCGCCTGCCGGGCTTTGTCGACCGGATTCAACGACCGGCCGAAGCAGGCTTCGCGCCCTTACGACAAGGACCGCGACGGCTTCGTCATGGGCGAGGGCGCCGGCATCGTCGTGCTCGAGACGCTCGAGCATGCGAAGGCGCGCGGCGCGAAGATCTATGCCGAGGTCATCGGCTACGGCATGTCGGGCGACGCCTACCACATCACCGCGCCCTCGGAGTCGGGCGACGGCGCCTTGCGTTGCATGAAGGCCGCTTTGAAGAGCGCCAAGATCGACGTTTCGGAGATCGACTACGTCAACGCGCACGGCACCTCGACGCCGATGGGCGACGAGATCGAGCTCGGCGCGGTCGAGCGCCTGTTCGCCAACGCGGCGGGCAAGGTCGCCATGTCGTCGACCAAGTCTGCGGTGGGGCATCTCCTTGGCGCGGCCGGCGCGGTCGAGGCCATCTTCTCGGTGCTCGCCCTGCGCGACAACATCGCGCCCCCGACCTTGAACCTCGACAACCCTTCCGTCGAGACCGCGATCGACCTCGTGCCGCACAAGGCCAAGGCGCGCGAGATCGATACCGTGCTCTCGAACTCGTTCGGGTTCGGCGGCACGAACGCATCGCTGATCATGCGGCGCGTCGCTTGA